>Ga0123519_10009475_pt1 | contig 14659 bp, 10 predicted proteins | sample YelNatPaOPRAMG02_FD_87396 | JGI IMG/M metagenome (GOLD analysis project Ga0123519, IMG submission 87396) | Hot spring microbial communities from Yellowstone National Park - Yellowstone National Park OP-RAMG-02 (version 2) | ecosystem: Environmental > Aquatic > Thermal springs > Hot (42-90C) ...
GGCAAAGAAAGGTTTAAGAGTTGCTATATTAGAAAAGCATTCTCAGGCGGGGGGGTGTTGTCAGAGCTTTTGTAGAAATGAATATCGTTTTGATTCCTGCGTTCACTCTGTTAGTTTGGCTAAAGATGGGTTTATAGAATCAATTTTAAATCAATTGGGTATTCATAAAGAATTAGACATAATTTCTAATTCTTGCGTAGCAAGAATTATTAGCCCTCAATTAGATTATACACTTCCTTCAAATTTACCAGAATTAAAAGAAAAGCTTTTAAATGATTTCTCTGATGAGAAAGATAAAATAAACAAAATAATTACAGACATGCAGAATCTTTTTTCTATTTATAAAGGTAATTTGTTAGAAACATCTGGAAAAAAATTAGAAATATTTGATAAAAAGTTATTAACATTATCAACAACTTCATATAAGAAATATATTGAAGGCTTTTTAACAAACACTAAGTTGAGATTTTTATTTGAGTCTATTTGGCCTTTTGGTGGAATTACTGCAGAATATGCTCCTATTTATCAGGCTTTAATTTTTATTACTTATGCAAAAGAAGGCTCTCATTATATTTCTGGCGGATTTTCTAAATTAGTTTCTGCTTTGTGTAATATTATTTCTTCAAACAATGGCATAATTAGGCTAAATTGGAATGTTGAAAAATTAAGAGTTGAAAGAAATAAAAAAATTAAGTCAGTAATAAATAACAGAGGAGAAGAGATTACCGGTAATATTTTTATTTCCAATATAAGTCCTTATACTTTATATAATAAAATTGTTCCTTTAGAAGCACGCAATAGATTAAGGCAAAAAAGATTATTGGCTTTAACTCCTTCTGTTTCTGCTGTTTGTGTTTATATTGGATTAAACTGTGATGCATCACAAATTATTCCCGATAATATAAATTTCTGGTTTGATGACAAAAATCACGATGAGATTTTTAAAAAAATTGTAAATAAAATTAATATTCCATTAAGTCATTTGCTTATTATAAGACCGCCATCACAAAATAATAACATAATTTCTCTTATTTATTTTGTAAAGCAAGATTTAAACATAAACTGGACAAAAGATAAAATATTAGTTGGCGATTTAATGATAAAAAAATTAGAAGAATTATTTGGTAAAATTTCGCAAAATATAAAAGTTGTGGAATATGCCTCACCAAAGACAATAGAATATTATACTGGCAATACTTTTGGCGCCTGTTATGGATTTGAAAGCACAAAAGATCTTTATGGGCAAACAAAACTTCCTTTTGTGAGTTATTTTGACAATTTATATCATGCAGGGCACTGGACAAAAGCAGGTGGAGGTGTATATAATGCCATAACGAGTGCATATATTGTTTCAAATAATATATGCAAAATGGAAGGTAATTTGTGAGAATAAGGTTAATTTATCCAAAATTTAAAAAGTTTTTAGAAGACCATCCTGCATTGAGAGAAGAATTAAAAGAACATGTTGTTGGCGATTATACCATGCCGCCTTCTCTCGCACTGCCAATAATAGCCTCTCTTTGTCCCAATTCAATTGAGATAGCTCTAACAGATGATAATATATCCAAAATAGATTTTGATGAAAAAGTAGATATTGTCGCGATAAGCTGCTTTACGCCTCAGGCAGAGCGGGCATACGAAATTGCCGATGAATTTAAAAAACGCAAAACAAAAACAATAATTGGTGGTATTCATCCAACAGCAATGCCTCAAGAAGCATTAGAACATGCAGATTCTGTTTGTATTGGTGAGGTAGAAAATGTATGGGATCATATAATTAAAGATGTAACAAATAATTGTCTTAAGAAACAATATCAGTCTTTAACTCCAATATCTCTTTCACAAATGCCAATTCCAAAGAGAGATATTTTTTCTCCAGATAATTACAAATGGCGGGCTCATCTTGTTCAAACTATGCGCGGGTGTCCTGCGCCATGTGAAGGCTGCCCAATACCTTATATGAATGGAACAATTTTTCGAATGCGCCCTGTTGATGATATTGTAAAAGACATTAATTCTATGCAATTTAAAGAATTTTATTTTACAGATGATACAGTAATGCTTCCTGGCAAAAAAAATATAAAATTTTTACTTTCTATTATGGAAAAAACCAAAGAAATTTCGGGAATAAAAATTTTTCTTGCTTCAACAATGATGATGATTCAAGACCCAGAATTTTATAAAAAGCTTAAAAGAGGAGGAGTAGCATCTATTTATACTGTATTTGGTTTTGATAGAGTCTCACAAAATCTTTTTGACAAAAATTATCCACGCAACAAATGGCAGGAGGCAATAGAACTGGTGAGAATGATAGAAGAAAGTGGTATACATTTTTTTGGGTCTTTTGGAATTGGCTTTGATAATCAGGATAAATCTCATGTAGAACGAATATTACAATTTACAGAGGAAGCAAAAATAGATTTAGCAGAATTTTATATTCCCACACCATTTCCCCAAACAAAATTTGGAGAAAGAGTTGTAAAAGAAAACAGGCTATATCACAGAAGATATTCTTTATGGAATCATGCAAATGTTGTTTTTAAACCAAAAAATTTTACCGACCAGGAACTTTTAGACGCTTTTTATTTTTTATGGCGTGAATTTTACAAAAATAAAAAGCCACAAAATACGCTTAGAAGCTTTTCTTTGAATAAGTAAACCAATTACAACACTGCGCCATCTTCATTTTATTTGCATGAAATAAAAAAAGCCCGGGGTTCAATAAACATTGTTTTCTATGTTTTACCGACATCATAAGTAACAACAAGCGACGGTAGTGTTCCTCCTGTTTCTTGAGTACGAACAAGGGTAACTCCGGAGTGTAAAGCAAGTTCAACTCCACCACTACCCCATCCTACTGTATCTTTTGAGTAAATCTAAAAAATACTAATGAGATATAATTTGCCCAAGTTGAACAAAAGAAATGATTTTTTTGAAAAAAGATGTTGTTTGGGAGTGATTTGAGGGGATATTGCTTTAAAACGTAATATAGTGAAGAAATACCCTCTTGCTATTGACAGATGCATATTGGACAGCGGGGTGTTGGCGATGTGGAGATTGCAATTGACAGTATTCAAAGATTTCAAAAATCTAAGAGCTTGATAGAAAAATCAGTTGAAGGAAATAAATCTAAAGTTTAACTAATACAAAAGAAGTACAGATAATTTGATCTAATAATTTTTCCAGCCACTCCATACTCGTTTCGCTGTTCTTTTTCTTTTTACTCTGTCCATTTTTCTAAAAAAGAAAATAAGTATGACACCTGCAAGAAATCCTCCAATATGTGCTCCAAAAGCAATTCCACCAGTATGGCTACCTACAACCTGAAGAATTCCTGTAAGCTGGAGTAGAAACCAATATCCAAGCATAAGATACGCAGGTACAACTATTCTTGTTACAAAAAATCCAAGCCAGATAAGTGTATGAATTGGTGCTTTTGGATATAAAATAACATAAGCTCCCATTACTCCACTTATTGCTCCAGATGCCCCAACCATTGGAACAGCGCTTGAAGGATTTAATGCCATTTGTGCTCCGGCTGCTGCTAAACCACATAAAATGTAAAATAAAATAAATCTTATTGAGCCCATTGAGTCTTCAACATTATCACCAAAGATTGCCAGAAACCACATATTACCTATAATATGAAACCAACCACCATGCATAAACATGTGTGAAATTAAAGTATACCAATTGTGAGCATCTTCTACCACACAAGCTAATCCTGAGCCTAGATTAATTTGCGTGCCCGGTGGAACAAGACTTAAAAGCTCTCCGGGTACAAGACCATACAAGCATAACGATTCTGCCATTTTTGGATTAAATCCAGCCCCTTGAACAAATATCCATACAATAACATTAATTAATATAATAAGAAAGGTTATAAAAGATGTGTGTAGAGTTGGATTTTCGTCGCGAATAGGAAACATAATTTTTTTTAAATTATCCTTTAATTTAATTTTTTATCCAATGAATTCAAAAATAATTTTTGTTAAAATAAAAATCTTAAATTGATAAAATTCTTTTATTTTAACAAGGGCAAAATAAAGTCAAAAGCAAAAAGAACAGAAATTATATACATGGCAGGATGAACCTGTTTTGCATTACCCGATAAGATTTTTAAGAGTGTATAGGAAATAAATGAATATCCTATTCCTCGTGATATACTAAATGTTAATGGTATTGTTATTATTGCAATAAAAGCGGGAAATGATTCACATAAATTTTCCCAGTTTATTTCATATACAAGACTTATCATTAAAAAGCCAACAATTATTAATGCCGGTGCAGTTGCTGCTTGGGGTATGGCAGTAATAACTGGCCAAAAAAATATAGAAAAGAAAAACAAAATCGCAGTAATTACAGAAGTAAGTCCCGATTTTCCACCCTGCGAAACACCAGATGCACTTTCTATATAGGTAGTTACAGAACTACAACCAAAAGCACCACCAATTACAGCGGCAATAGAATCAATAAAAAGAACAGACTTAAGTCTTGGCAGATTTCCGTTTTTATCCAAAAAACCAGCTTTTCCGCATACAGCAACAACGGTTCCCATTGTATCAAAAAAATCGGTAAGCATCAAAGCAAAAACAATAGAAAATAAGGCCGGATTTAAAGCCTGCAAAAGATATTTTAAAGAAAAGCATGAAAAAATTGTTGAAAAATGTGAGGCAGTAGGAAAGGCAACAATAGTTTTAGGAACATTAGAAATTCCAAGAATATAGCAAAAAAATGCTGTTACAATTATTCCAATAAGAATAGAACCTCTAACATTTTTCATCAATAATAAAACAGTAAAAATTAGACCCAAAAGCGATAATGCAACGGTTTTGTCTAAATTCCCAAAAGAAACCATAGTAGATTCGCTTCTTATTACAATACCACTATATTGAAGACCTATAAACGCAATAAGAAGACCAATGCCCACACCTATTGCTTTTTTAATGTTAACAGGAATTGCATTCATAATCCATACTCTAACATTTGTTAAAACAAGAATTGTTATTATAATTCCTTCAAATACTATAAGATTCATTGCTGTTTGCCAATTTAATTTCATTCCTATAATAATACTGTATGTAATAAAAGCATTAAGGCCCATTCCCGGTGCCAAAGCCAAAGGATAGTTTGTAATTATACCCATAAGAAATGTTGTAATACCAGCAGCAAGACAGGTAGCAATTACAAGAGAATCTCGTGGTATCCACGCATTGGAAAGAATTGCTGGATTTACAAATATTATATAAGCCATAGTCATAAAAGTAACTATGCCAGAAATTATTTCTGTGGGTATATTGGTGTTTAATTTTTTTAGCTGGAAAAAATTGTATAATAAGTTTTTCATAATTAAATAATTTTTTTATAAAAATTTACTTATTTAAAATTATAATGTTTTTTTACGGGTTGTTTTACAATCCATTCACACGACAATCCTTTGGGAAAACGAACAAAGTCTCCTTTGTTAATTTCAACTTCTTCGCCGTCTTTTGTTTTTACAGTTACTTTTCCACTAAGAAAATAGCATTCTTCTGTTGAGTCATAATACCAGTTAAAACGAGAAACTTCTTTTTCCCATATTGGCCAAGAAAATATATTCTTTTCCTCTAATTCTTTTTTTGATGGCTTTGTAACTTCTATTTTCATAAAAACCTCCAAATTTTGATATGAAATAATATTAATTATTGAGAAGTTATTAAAAGTTTTAACGTAAAAATAAAATAAATAAATCCAAATAATGCAATAGAATTATTATTTGAATATTTAAGCTTATTGTGTTTTAAACGATAGTGATAATTTTTATAAATTAGCTGTGTGTATTTTATTTTAATTATCAATTAATTATTTATTTAGGTGGGGGAAGTATCCCCCTAAGCTTCATCCCTGCCTACATCCCGCCTTAGCGGGATTACCCCCTCCTGGGTGTGCCCAGGGGAACGCTCTCTTTTCAATTACCACCGCCTGGCAGGGCACACCCGCGAACCTCGTTGTTTATGAAATAATTATCAGAAATTTTTTTATAACTTCTTTAATTTCTCTTACTTAAATCATTTATTGGAATTATTAATTTTTTATCAGCTAATAAAAACCTATCCTCATGCATCCCGTAGCAAAAGCTACGGGATATCCCGCCAAGGCGGGACGCTTCGCGGCGACACAGCTTAGGGGGAGACTTCCCCCAACAAAAAAATATTTTTTATTTTTAAAAATGAATATGAGACTTTCATCAACAAAATAATAAATAATCTATCTTATTTAGCATTTGTAAATTATCAAAAAATATAATTCATTATTTAAAATAAACATAAAATCATAAAAAATTAAATAAAAACAAAGGAATAATTATTCTTATATGTTATAAGATATTTCAAAATAATATTTGAGCTTAATCTCAAAATTATTATTACTAATCATATAAAAAACTAAAAATTAAAAAGCTTTTATTGATAAAGAGGTATGAAAGGAAGAATGATTTATTAATTATTTTTTATCCTATTAATTTTTTTTATGCTAATATTTAAAATTTATCTTTATATTTCATGTATTTTTCTTGAATAATAAATACAATTTTTATTTTATATTTTAAAATTTTATTTTCATTTTATTTTTTAACTATGCCCAGCGTTTTTTTTGAAACTTTTGGATGTCAGATGAATGTTTCTGACTCAAATGATATTTCTCTTGCTCTTTTTTCTAAAGGCTACACAGAGGTATTATGTCCACAAGAGGCAGATTTAATAATTATTAATACTTGTAGCGTAAGGGAACACGCCGAACAACGGGCAATTGCTCATATAAAACAACATGCTTCTTTTAAAAGACAAAATAAAAAAAATCAAAAAATTTGGGTAATTGGATGCATGGCTCAAAGACTTGGAGAAATGCTAAAAAAGCAAATCCCAGAAATAGATAGAGTAGTTGGTGCAAGAAATTTACCAGAATTTCTCTTAGAAATATCACAAATTGAAACCACTTCATCTTTAGATAATATTTCTTACTCTTCAAAAAATAAAATAAGCACTTTTGTTCCAATAATGCGCGGATGTAACAACCATTGTGCATATTGCGTTGTACCCTTGGTGCGCGGTCCAGAAGAATCTCTACCTTTATCTTTAATAAAAGATAAAGTAAAATCTCTTGTGGATAATGGTGTAAAAGAGGTTACACTTTTAGGTCAGAATGTTAATTCTTATAAAGACAATAAAACAGATTTTTGTGATCTACTTGAAGAATTATCCAAAATAAACGAATTGCAAAGAATCCGCTTTACAACAAGTCATCCCAAAGATTGCTCCAAAAAACTTATAAATGCTGTTAAGAATCTTCCCAAGGTATGCAAGCATATTCATTTGCCTGTTCAGTCGGGTTCAACAAGAATTCTTAGTCTCATGAATAGAGGCTATACTCAAAAACAATATTTAGAACTAATAGACCTAATTAAAACAGAAATTCCTTCTGCAGACATTACTACCGATGCTATTGTGGGATTTCCTACCGAAACTATAGAGGATTTTATCCAGACCAAGACTCTTTTTTCTCAAGTTCGCTTTACATCTGCTTTTATGTTTGCATATTCAAAAAGAGAAAATACACCTGCAGCAAAATTAAATGATGATATTCCCCCAAAAGAGAAAATAAGTAGACTAAAAGAGCTTATTACCTTACAAACACAAATAACAAAAGAACATTATGATTCTATGGTAGGAAAAAATGCATTTGTACTTTTTACAGAAAAGCAAAAATCCAAACAACAGATGTGGATGGGTCAAGATTATGGATGCAAAAAAGTTCTTATTGCTTGCAATGATATTAAGGCAGGAATGATTTTTAAAGTTAGAATAATCAAAAGTACTGGTATGACCCTTATAGCCGAAAGGATATAAAATAATGGGCTTTATAAAATGGTTAATTGTTTTTATTATTGCCTTTTGTATTGCTTTTATAATAATTATCACTTTTAATCAACCTCAATTTAAGGTACCTGTTTCTGCATTAATTTTTACATATCAAACAAAAGCTTTTCCTATATGGGTATATGTTGCAGGTGCTTTGTGCACAGGACTTATAATAGGACTATTTTTAGCAGCCTATTATTTTATAAGCCTAAAGTCGGTAATTTATAAACAAGAAAAAAGAATAAAAGAACTTGAATCTCAATTGCCAATGTCTTCTTTAAATTTAGAACAAAATCAACAAGAAACCCAGGATAACACTTAATTTTTTATTAAATGAAAAGATTTTTTATTTTTAATTTATTTTTAGTATTATTTTCTGGTTTGTTTTTATCAACATATTCTAAATCTTCTAAGGCATTTGAATTTTTAAATAAGGGAGACTTTAAAAATTTTAAATTGTTTATAGAAAAAGAATATTTAGAAGATTCTTTAAATCCAGAAATATCTCTTTTATATTTTTCTAATATGTCAAATGCTTCGGTTGCTTTACCCCTTTTAAAAAAAATAGCCCTCAATAAATCTCTGCCCGATTCTATACGGAGTGAAGCTTATTTTAGACTGGGTTGTGCCTCTTATATCTGGGGGCGTTATCAAAAAGCCTCCGAATATTTTATAAATGCAGCAGGCTTATCTGGTCAAAAACAAAAAGTTGAGGCTTGTTACCTTAATGCAATATATGATACAAGCGATACAGCTTTTCTTTCAACAATAAAAAATGCGGCAGAAGATACCAGCCTTTCTATAAGCAAAGCAGCAAATTATTATTTAGGACTTTTTTACTATAAAAATAAAAAATATAAACAGGCTTTTTCTCATTTTGTGCTTTCTTTAGAACCAGAAAGATTTTGCGAATCCTATGCAGGAGCATACTTGAGCAAATCCCTTTATTCAAAAAAAGAGTATATAGACTCTATATATAAAATATTGAGTTTTTCTTGCTTAAATTATCTTGAAAAGCCACTCGTAGAAAAAACGGCATCCGGTTTTTTTACCTTAAATCCAAAACCTTCATTTCCAATTAAAGATACCTTAAAAGAATCTCGTTCTGATTTAGTATTTGTTAAAAAAGATTATTCTTTACATGCCGACTCTACTTTAAAAAAACAATCATTTACTTTACAAATTGGTTCTTTTGGTGCTTTAGAAAATGCGCAAATAACAAAGACAAAATTATCAAAGGATTTTTCTAACATCAGCATCAAAGAAGGAATTGTTGATGGCAAAACTGTTTATAGAGTAAGAATTGGCTCTTTTGAATCCAGAGAAAAAGCCATTGCTTTTGGAGATTCTGTTCTTTTAAAAAAAGGAATTAAATTTATTGTTGTAGAAGAATAATAACTTTTTTATAAAATTTTTTTACGAAATTAATTTAAATAAATGATTTTATTTAAGAGGAATACTTTATGGAATTTGAAACAGTAATTGGCTTAGAAATTCATGCCCAGCTTCTAACCAATACAAAAATATTTTGTGGCTGTCCAGTAAAATTTGGCGATAAGCCCAATACTCATGGTTGTCCTGTTTGTTTGGGGCTTCCGGGTGCATTACCAGTTTTAAACCGCAAAGCAGTTGAATATGCTATACTTATGGGAATTGCTACAAATTGCGAAATAGCAAAAAAATCTATTTTTGCCCGAAAAAATTACTTTTATCCAGACTTACCTAAGGGATATCAAATTTCACAACATGAACTACCTATTTGCAAAAAAGGCTATATTGAAATAGATATAGAAGGAACAAAGAAAAGAATTGGCATAAGCAGAATTCATCTTGAAGAAGATGCAGGAAAACTCATTCACGATCAAGATGAAGACTCTCTTTTTGATGTAAACCGCTGCGGTACACCTCTCATAGAAATAGTAACCGAACCTGATATTAGAAGTCCTCAAGAAGCGTATGCTTTTTTATCAGAAATTAAATTATTACTGGAATATCTTAATATATGTGACTGTAACATGGAAGAAGGTAGCCTTCGTTGTGATGCCAATATTTCAATAAGGCCTAAAGGCGAAAAAAAGTTAGGGACAAAAGTTGAGTTAAAAAACATGAATTCTTTTAGAGGTGTAGAAAAAGCCTTAGAATACGAAGCCAAACGGCAAAAAGAGGCAATTTTATATGGAGAAAAAATTGTTCAACAAACTTTTTTGTGGGATCAAAATCAAAACAAGACTTTACCAATGAGAACAAAAGAAGACGCTCACGATTACAGATATTTTCCAGAACCCGATTTACTGCCTTTAACGGTTGAGCAGGAATTAATTGACAAACTAATAAAACAAATGCCAGAATTACCATCAACAAAAAGAGAACGTTTTATTACATCTTACCAGATAACACCATATATGTCTGAAGTAATTACCTCAAGCAGAGAATTGGCCGATTATTTTGAAAACACTTTTAAATTCTGCAATGATGCCAAATTAGTTGCAAACTGGATTATGAGTGAAATATTAAGAATAACAAAAGAAAATAAAATCAGTATATCCAAATTAAATATCACTCCCAAGAGACTTGGTTCTTTACTTAATTTATTGCGTGAAGGAGTTATTTCATCAAATACCGCAAAAAAAGTTTTTGATTCAATTCATTTTACAAACAAAGAACCAGAAGAAATAATAGAAGAACAAGGGCTTAAACAAATTTCCGATTCAAATTATTTAGAAAAAACAATCAAAGATGTTCTTTTACAAAATCCCAAAGAAGTTGAAAGATTTAAAGGAGGCGAATCTAAATTAATGGGTTTCTTTGTGGGACAGGTTATGAAATCAACAAAAGGTAAAGGAAATCCAAAAGAAATAAATAGAATCATCTTGGAATTATTAAAAAAGAATTAATCATGAATTTCTTTTTAAAAATTTTATCTTCAGTAATAATTTTTTTTATTTTGGCTTCAAATATTTCGGCACAAAATATACCCGAAAAATTAGATTCTTTATCGGTAAAAAATTTTTTATCTTATTCTGCAGATGACACTGCAGGAAAAAGCAAAATTAAAATAATAAAAAGAAAAGTCCCATTTCCCGATTTTGTTATAATAGCTGCCTGTGTAATGGCCTATACGGCAATTATATTATCCACAACTCAGGCATGGAATCCACAAGGGCAGCAGCCATAATAATTATAAAATTTCATCTTGACCTTTTTTAGTAAATCAACTATCTTTATTTTCCAATAATGCGAGAGTAGCTCAGCCTGGTAGAGCTCCACCTTGCCAAGGTGGCTGTCGCGGGTTCAAATCCCGTCTCTCGCTCCATATTTTTAAAGGCGGCATAGCCAAGCGGGAAGGCAGAGGTCTGCAAAACCTTTATTCCCCAGTTCAAATCTGGGTGCCGCCTCCAACTAACTAAAAATTATTAAATCAATATATTACTTTTTTGATAAATTTTTTATTTTTTATTACAAAACTCAAAATTATTCATTTCCACTCCCAAATGTAATTACAAATATTTTTGCCTACATAGCCTATTTTTTTAATTCTTATTTTTTTGCTTTTGTTTTTATAATTATGCCCTTAACGACTATTAAACTTAAATTATTGTTTATTAGGAATTATTTTTCTACTTTACATTTTATATACGGCTAAACTTTCAACTTGCTAGACCCACAATTATTGTTTTAAATTTGAAAAATAACAATAAATTTACTTTTTTTATCGTAGGTATTATTCTTGTTTACTCTAATATATTTAAATTCTTTTTAATTTTATTATGTTATTTAGGATTGATATTCTTTAATTCTTCTTCAACATTGATATTAGAAAAGATGCTTACTCTATTTGAAATCAAAACACATTTTTTATAAAATTTTTTAGCTTCATCTGTTTTATTGTTTTTAATTAAAAAATGGTAATAATTTTTCCATATATTTATTTCAAATGGATCCTTTTTAAAGGCTTTATTAAAAACATCTTTTGTTGTTTTGAAATCTTCAAAATACTCGTAAAAAGACGTCATTTTTGCTAAAATAAAGGCTTGATCGGGTAATAGATTATTGGAATATGAATAATATTTTAATGCAGATTTCTTATTATTCTTAAATTCATTAATATTTCCCAAAAAATAAGCAGAAAAGGCTCGTAAGCAATTGTGACGGAATAAAGAAATTTTTTCTTTATTAAACAATGCATCCGATAATGTATTGCTCCATAAAACTCTAATAGGCAAAATATAATTTAGCGGAGAAATTAGTCCCAAATAGCTTTCATAATTAAACTTATCTAACTCATTATAAATGTATAAAAATTTTTCTTCTGCTATATCAATATCTCCTTTGATTAAATAAGCATAAGCATGATTGTATTTTACTACCATATATTTTGGAAAAATTTTTTCTACTTTTTCTAATAATTTAATTGAATTTACAATAATTATATCTTCTTCCTTTTTATTTATTTCTTTTTTAAAAATCTCAGTATAAAATAGTAATAAAACAGCGCAGTTATTAATTACAATATGATCATTCGTATTAGATAAAATCTTAATTATACTATCTAAGGTTCCTGTTTTGTTTAATCCATTTTTTGATAATGATATCTGAATAAATTCAATATGTTGGGGCTGTAAATAAAATTTTTTTTGATTTCTTTTTTTATTATGTTTGTTTATTTTTTTACTATTAATCTTTTTAAGTAAAAGTTTAAATAATTCATTGTATGAATAATTTTTACTTTTTTCCCATGCAGCCTGTGCTATATTTTTTCTTTCTTTTTCATTCTCTAGATAATAATATAACAAATCTTCAAAATTATTTTTATTATAAAGTATGCATTCTTTATTAGGTTTAAAAAAATCTCTTATTTCTAAATTAGATTCTTCCATAAATAGCAATGTATTGCATGCCGTTGCTTCAAATGCTCGCATATTCATTTCGGATTTAATACTATGATTAAAAACAATTTTTGATTGATTTAATATCTTTACATAATCTTCCCCAAAAATATTTGTTATTATTTTAACATTATATTTTGATTTAATTTCTGTTAATCTCTTTAGATACCACATTCTATTTGTTTGAATATTAACATTTAAATTTCCCACAAAACTTACATCATATATTTTTTTCTCATTAGGAAAATACCTAAATAGTTTAGGATCATAGCCAAAACATGGCCAATAATCAACATTATCAAATCCTGCTTGATTGAGAAGAGAAATCGTAGTACGATCTGTAAATATATAATCAAATTTTTTTAAAATATCTAATAAATAGTCTAAACCAGAGAAACAATCATCTAAAAGGCAAACAGTTAACAAAGGAGATTTTTCTATATCGTAAGGTACCATTAAATAAAGTGGGGTACGAAATATAAAAAAATCGGGATTGAAATCTTTAGGTAACTTATCTATAATTTCTAAAATACTTACTGGTCTTTTTGAAAAATCTTCTTGTAAAGAATAATAATTTATATTTTCAAATCCATCATTTTCTATAGATATATTTGAAATTATTTTCATTTTTTAAGCAAAAATTAATTTTAATTATAACTTTAATATTTATTATATGTTAATTTTGGGCTAACATACTATTAAAAAATATTAAAATTAAAGAAATTTGATTCTTCTATAAAAATTTAAATTAGAAATTACGTTATTCAAGAAAATAATAATTAAAGGCATTAATTCTTTTTTAAAATATCTTCTGCTCTTTTTTCTACACTTAATGCATGATGTATAAAATTTTCTGTTCGGGCTAATACCGATACATGTTTTGCAGAATTAATAAGTCCATCTTTTGTAACCTCGGCAACAGATATCCTTTTTAAAAAGCTTTCTACTCCGAGAGGAGAAGAAAATCTTGCCGCACCGCCGGTAGGAAGAACATGATTTGTGCCAATAAAATAATCACCCATTGCAACTGGAGAATATGGTCCTAAAAAAATAGCTCCAGCATTTCTTATTTCTATTACATCTTTTTTATAATTTTTGGTGATTATTTCAAGATGTTCTGGTGCGCATTCATTTATAATATCTATACATTCTTTTCTATTTGACGATATGCATATACAAATTGAATCGTTACGTAAAGCAGAAAAAACATTTTTATAAGGTGATAGATTTATTGCTTTTATAACTTCTTCTTGGATTTTTTTAGCAAATCTACTATTTTGGGTAATACAAATTGCAATTTCATCTCCGCTTCCATGTTCGGCTTGAGCAAGTAAATCAAGGGCAACCCACTTGGGATTTGCTGTTTCATCTGCCCAAACTATTACTTCGCTTGGCCCTGCTATAGAATCTATATCTACAGTTCCATAAACAATTTTTTTTGCCAGAGCAACATATATATTCCCTGGTCCAACAATTTTATCTACTTGCTTTATACTTTGGGTACCAAAAGCAAGAGCCGCAATAGCCTGCGCCCCTCCAATTTGGTACACTTCTGTTATACCTAATAGTTCAAATGCATAAGCAATAACAGGGCTTAATTCCTCTTTAATAGGTGTAGCAACGGCAATTTCTTTTACTTGGGCAATTTGTGCCGGAATAATATTCATTAAAACACTTGATGGATAAAGTGTGTAACCGCCAGGCACATAAACACCAACACGATTTAATGGCTTTATTATCTGGCTTAAAAATCCTTCGGAAGTTTTAATAGTAAACCAACATGCTTTTTGTTTTTCATGAAAGGCTTTTATTCTTTTAGCTGCTTCTTGGCAAGACTTTTTAAAAGAATCACTGGCTAATTTTGCCTGCTTTTTTATA
>Ga0123519_10009481_pt1 | contig 14656 bp, 11 predicted proteins | sample YelNatPaOPRAMG02_FD_87396 | JGI IMG/M metagenome (GOLD analysis project Ga0123519, IMG submission 87396) | Hot spring microbial communities from Yellowstone National Park - Yellowstone National Park OP-RAMG-02 (version 2) | ecosystem: Environmental > Aquatic > Thermal springs > Hot (42-90C) ...
CCATTCATTCTCTTTATATTATTCAAAATATCAATCATATTGTATAAATCATGACCGTTTATTGGCCCTAAATATGCAAATCCCATTTCTTCAAACAACATACCTGGGAAAAATAACAACTTAAATCTTTTAGCAATTCGTAAAAGATACAATCCAATATAATGTAGTCTATGTAAAAATTTTTCAATTTTTTTTTCAACACTCTTTACTAATCCTAAAGTAAGTATTCTTGTAAGATAACTCGCTATAGCACCAACTCTATATGAAATAAACATTTCATTATCATTTAGTATAACAATAATATCTGTTCCGAGATGCCCTATATTATTCAATCCTTCAAAAGCAAGTCCCCCAGTAATGGAACCATCACCTATTACTGCAATAATCTTATTTTTTTCTTTTCTCAAATCACGAGCTACAGCAAATCCAAGTGCTGCTGATAATGCTGTTGATGAATGTCCCGTCCCAAAAACATCATATTCTGATTCATCACGAGTAGGAAATCCACTAATACCATTTAATTGTCGTAAAGTTTTAAATTTATCTCTCCTGCCTGTTAATAATTTATGTGCGTATGCCTGATGTCCAACATCAAAAATAATTTTATCTTCAGGTGCATTGAATACATAATGTAAAGCAACAATTAACTCTGTTGCACCTAAACTTGATGCAAGATGACCTCCTGTTTTTGTTACAGTATTAATTATTTCCTCTCGTATTTCTTCTACTAATTTAGTTAATAATTCACGACGAATCAATTTTAAATCAGATGGATTATCAATTTTATCTAATATTCGCATAATAGCATTCTATTAATAGTTTCTTTTTACTATATAATCTGCAATCAGTTTAAGATTATTTGCTTTATCACCAAAGATATCTAATTCAGTTTTTGCATCATTTACAAGATTTATCGCTTTAATTTTTGATTCTTTTCTACCATAAAGTGATACATATGTAAATTTATCTGGATCATTATCTAATAAATCATCAACAATTTGGAAAGCTAAACCTATCTTTTTACCAAATTTACTCAATTTGTTAATTTTATCTACATCTACATTTGATAAAATAGCACCACTAACTACACTAGCTTCAATAAGACATGAAGTTTTTTTAATGTAAATATTATTTAGAAATTTCTTACTGATTTTTTTATTTTTTGTGTCATTCTTTAACACATCTAATATTTGACCATCAATCATACCTTCTGATCCAATGGCTCTGGAAATAACTTTTATTACTTCAACACAATTAGTATAACTTATATCTTTTATCTTAGTGTTTTCAGCTATTAATTCAAATGCTTTAGTCAACAAAGCATCTCCTACAAGAATCGCAACCGCTTCATTATATTTACGATGAAGAGTGAGTTTCCCTCTACGGTAATCATCGTTATCCATAGCAGGTAAATCATCGTGTATCAATGAATAATTATGTATTAGTTCAATTGCACATGCTGTATACATTACTTTTCTGGGGTCGAACTCGCATGACTCAGCAGTAGCAAGAGTAAGTATAGGTCTAATTCTTTTGCCTCCATTTAATACAGCATATCTCATTGCTTCAGTTATTAACTTGTTATCATTATTTGGATAGAGAATTTTATCTAATGTCAAATCAATTAATTTCTTTTTTTCAGTTAAATATTTTTCAAGATAATTCATGAATTCTTACCTTCAAATATTAGTTTTGTCCCTCATCAAAAGGTTCTTTAACAATTTTATCATCTTTTTTTGTTAATATCTCAATTTTTCTTTTTACTTCTTCAAGTTTATTTGAACAAAATTTAACGAATTCTGTTCCTTCTTCAAATAATTTTAGTGATTCATCTAATTCTACTTGACCAGATTCAAGTTTTCTTACTATACTTTCAAGTTTATTCAACGCATCTTCAAATTTTATTTCTTTTTTCATATTATTTCTCTCTTACTCTGTTATCTTTATAATTTTTGATTCTAATTCACCTTTAAATAACTTAATTTTCAAATTATCATTAATACAAACTTTTTTTGAATCCTTAATTATAATATTTTCAGGTAATTTCCAAACAATAGAGTATCCTCGTGATAAAATACTTAGTGGTGATAATGTATTAATTTTTTCGGACAATATTTTAAAATCACGAAACTTTATTTCAAACAAATGCTTTATAGAATTATTAAGATCTGTTGATAAATCATCAAGAATTAGTGTTTTTTCTTCAATTAATATTTGTGGGTTACGAAACATATTTGTATTAATAATTTCGTTCATTCTTTGAAAAACACTATTAACTACATAATTAAAACAATTTCTTAATCTGCTATATAATCCTGAAATTCTATCCTTCAATTCTTGTTTACTTTTAATAACAATTTCTGCTGCAGCTGATGGTGTTGGTGCCCTTAAATCAGCAACAAAATCAGCAATAGTAAAATCAATTTCATGACCCACACATGAAATAACAGGTATTTTTGAATTATAAATAGCTCTTGCAACAATTTCCTCGTTAAAAGGCCATAAATCTTCAAGTGAACCACCACCACGACCAACAAGTAACACATCCAGTTCTTTATAATTATCATTTAGATACTTTATAGCCTCTGCTATCTCATATTTTGCCTCTTCTCCTTGAACTTTAACAGGATATATTAATATTTCAACATTTGCAAATCTACGTTTCAAAACAGTTAGAATATCACGTAATGCGGCACCATCGCGTGATGTAACTATACCTATTTTCTGTGGTAGTAGTGGAATGGGTTTTTTTCTTGAGGTATCAAATAAACCTTCTTTTGCAAGTTTTTCTTTAAGCTGTTCAAAAGCTATCTGTAATGCTCCTTTTCCAATAGGCTCTATATAAGTAACAACTATTCTATATTCACCTCGTTTAGCATATATTGAGATTCTTCCATAAACAATAACTTTTTGTCCATCTTCAACTCTAAATTTTACTGATTGTAAATCGTTAGAAAAGATTATTGCATTTATCTGTGAATTTTCATCTTTCAAAGAGAAATATGCATGACCTGATGAATACATTTTATAATTGGATATCTCCCCTGTAAGCCATATATCAATAAACTTTTTTTCTAAATGATTTTTAATAAGTTGTGTTAATTCTGTAACTGTATAAATTTTAACTTTTTCTTCGTTCATATTTTATCTTTTTTTATATGTATATTTATAGGTTCAATTGATAATGACTTACCTGATATATTATCAATATCAATAATGCAAGCATTAAAAATCATATCTCCTTTTGCAATATTGAATTTATAAGGAATAGAAGTAAGATATTTTTTTATTATTATTTCTCTATCCATACCAATTATACCATCTGCACTACCACACATTCCACAATCAGTAAGATATGCTGTTCCATTATCCAAAACTTTAGCATCATTTGTTTGGACATGGGTGTGTGTTCCAACTACCGCTGAAACTCTACCATCAAGATACCATCCCATTGCCTGTTTTTCTGAAGTAATCTCAGCATGAAAATCAACAAAAATGTTTTTCGTTTCATAATTCAACGATTTAATTATTTTATCTGCTGTTCTAAAAGGACAATCTAATAAAGGCATATATACTCTTCCCATCAAATTAATAACAGCTATTTTGATATTATCTGAAATTGTATAAATGTTCCAACCTTTTCCTGGATCACCTTCAGGATAATTAGCTGGACGCAATATTCGGGGGTCATCAATAATCTGTTCAATTTCTTTTCTCTCCCAAGTATGGTTCCCTAATGTAATGACATTAACTCCTGTAGAAAAAATCTCATCAGCAACACTCTTTGTTATTCCTTTTCCTCCTGCAGCATTTTCTGCGTTTGCAATAATAAAATCAAATTTTATATTTTTTACTAAATCGGATAAAACATGTTTCAATACATCTCTTCCTGGTTCTCCAACAATATCACTGATAAAAATTATTTTCATTTCGCAATTTCCTGTGCTCGTAATTCTCTTATAACAGTTATTTTGATTTGACCTGGATACTCTAACTCTTTCTCAATTTTTTTCGCTAACTCTTTTGCTAATATAAACGCACTCTTATCATCGATTTCTTCTGGCTCAACCATAACACGGATTTCGCGACCTGCCTGAATAGCATATGCAGAAATCACACCTTTAAACGACATCGCTATCTTCTCCATTTTCTCTAATCGTCTCAAATAATGTTCAACAGATTCTCTTCGTGCTCCTGGTCTTGATGCAGATATAGCATCAGCAGCAGCTATTATAAATGCTTCAATACTCGAAGGTGTAGTTATTCCTTCATGATGAGATAATATTGCATTAATCATTTTTTCTGTTTCACCATATTTTTTTGCTATATCAGCTGAAATCTGGTGATGTGTACCTTCAATATTGTGGTCAACAGCTTTACCTATATCATGGAGTAAAGCAGCACGTTTACAGAAAGAAATATCAGCTCCCATTTCACCAGCAATAGCACTTGCTAACCAAGCTACTTCTATTGTATGCTGTAACTGATTCTGACCGTATGATGTTCTAAATTTAAGTTTACCTATTAAAGTAAGAATATCAGGATGCAAACCTACAACACCAACTTCTAATGCTGCTTTTTCTCCATTTTCTCTACATATATGCTCCATTTCTTCTTTAACTTTATTCACTATCTCTTCTATTCTAGTGGGATGAATTCTTCCATCCATAATAAGTCGTTCCATAGCAATTCTTGCTATTTCTCTTTTAACAGGATCAAACGACGATAAAGTAATTGATTCTGGAGTATCATCAACAATTAAATCAACACCTGTTGCCTGTTCAAAAGCACGAATATTTCTACCTTCTCTCCCAATAATTCTACCTTTAATCTCATCATTTTGTATTGGAATAGTTGTAGTTGTGGTCTCAGAAGTATGTTCTGCTGCAACTCTCTGTATCGCTATAGATAATATTTCTTTAGCTTTTCTTTCCGATGTTTCTCTTGCCTCTTGCTCAATAGCACGTGCAAGCAAAGCCGCTTCTTTATGTACTTCTTCCTCATATGTCTGTAACAACATTTTCTTTGCTTCTTCCTGACTGAATCCAGCTATTTTTTCCAATATTTGTCTCTGTTCATCACGAGTTTTTTGTATTTCTTTCATTTCTTCGTCTATTTTTTGTTCCTTAACAAGTATGTTTCGTTCACGATTTTGTAATTCTTTTTCCTTTTTCTCAAGAATATCAAGTTTGCGCTCAAGATTTTCTTCTTTCTGGTTCAATCGTCGTTCAAATGCTAATAGTTCATGTTTTCTCTCTTTGGTTTCTCGTTCGAATTCACGTCTCTCACGTTCCATTAATTCTCGTATTTCAAGTAACCCTTCTTTTTTTCTTGTTTCTGCTTCTATTTTTGCTGATTCAATTATTCTTTTTGAAACAGATTCTATTGAATTCAATTTCAATTTTGAATAGATTAATCTTACTAAATAGCCTAAAATTATACCTAAAATTAGAAATAATATATACCTAATATCCATATTTTTAAATTCCTTTCTGTGGACTAATGATTGCCTTGTCTGTTACAATTTTGTTAACTGGTAAATCGTGGTTACTTATTGGTATTTTATCTTCAATAACCTGTAAACTGAATGCCAATCCAATTCGTTTATTTTTATTAAAATATTTTAACCAGTTATCATAATAACCTCCACCATAACCTATTCTGTAACCATATTTATCAAAAACCAATCCTGGTACTAATACTAAATCTATTTCTTTAGGATTAACTGGATTTTCACTATCTTTTGGCTCTAATATTCCAAATTCACCTGGAGATAAATCTTTATCAGGATCTTTTATCTCAATTGCAACTAAAGATTTTTTTTTCTTTATAACAAGAGGGACTACGACACGCTTTCCCAATTTAATTGTTTCCTTTATCATTGGAATAGTATTTACTTCTGATTTAAAAGAAACAAAAAACATTATAACTTTCGATTTTTTAAATTCCTCCATGCTGAACAAATTCTTTTTTATAATCTTACTTAATTGCTCTCTTTCTCTTTTGGTAAGATTTTTACGTAATCGACTAAACTTTTCTCTTAGACATTTTTTTTCTTCCGCCATTGATCTAGCCTTTTTTTTATCTCTAACTCATACCCTTGCTCACTTGGTGTATAGAATATCTTTGGATTAGGCAAATATTCTTGAACAACAAAATGGTCCTTAAAATTATGTGGATAAAGATAACCCTTCCCATGTCCACGATTTTCACCATCTACATTAGGATCTTTAAGATGAATAGGGACTTCTCTTGTTATGCCTTTCTGAACTTCATTTTCAGCTAATGATAAAGCGTTATATGTAGCATTTGATTTAGGTGCACAAGCTACATATATTGCTGATTGCACTAATGGTATTTTACCTTCAGGCATACCTACAAACTCTAACGCAGTTAATGCTGAAGTAGCAACAATTAATGCATTAGGGTCAGCATTCCCTACATCTTCACTTGCAGCAATGATAATCCTTCTTGCTATAAATCTCGGATCTTCACCTGCATCTAACATTTTTACTAACCAATATACTGCTGCATCAGGATCTGAGCCACGTAGTGATTTAATAAATGCTGAGATATGGTCATAATGTTGATCGCTTTTTTTATCATACAATATAAATTTTTTCTGCATTGATTCTTCTGCTATCCTAATATTGACATGGATCACACCATCAGGTTCGGGCTCCGTAGCAATAACACTTAATTCAACAGCATTAAGAGCGCGTCGTGCATCACCTTCACTGTATCTAACAATATGGTTAATAGCCTCTTCATCAATTTTTATTTTGTATCTACCTAATCCATAATTAACATCAGTTAACGCTCTATTTATAATTTTTCTTATATCATCATCTGACAACCTTTTAAATTCGAATACAGATGAACGAGATAACAAAGCGAAATTGACATAGAAATATGGATTTTCTGTTGTTATACCAATGAGATTAATTATTCCTTTCTCTACATCTGGCAATAATGCATCCTGCTGACTACGATTAAAATGGTGGATTTCATCTAATAATAAAATTGTTTTTTTGTTATAAATTTTTAATCTTTTATAAGCAGAATTAATTATATTACGAATATCAGAAACACCAATTGTAACAGCATTTGTTTCTATAAACTCTGATTTTGTTTTATTTGCGACTATTTTTGCTAATGCTGACTTACCACAACCAGGTGGTCCATAAAATATCATCGAACCAATTCTATCTGACTCAATAATTCTACGTAACAATTTTCCTTTCCCAAGTATATGTTCCTGACCAAAAAATTCATTTAGTTCTTTTGGGATTATACGCGCTGCCAACGGTTGAAATTTAGTAATATCATTATTCTCTTTAGTAAATAATTCCATAAAATCAATAAAAAAACCTTGCAAGTACAAATTTATGCAAGGTTTATATCAATTTTTTTACTAATAAAATAAATTTAACTATTTAAAATATTATCAATTTTATTAATTAATTCTTCTGTTTTCTTATTTACAGAATAGTTAAAATTTTCATATTTCATTTTCCATCGAAATAATTCGCTAGCAATATTCAAACATGCTAAAATAGCTATTTTAGATAACGTTTGTTCATTACTATTATTTCGAATAGCAGTTATTTCTGCTTCAACTTCTTTTGCTATTGCTTGAAGTTCTATCGGATCAATATCGTCTGTTTCAATACTGAATGGTATTCCACAAATATCTACAACTACTTTTTCCTTTGGCATTAAATTTGTACCTGCTTAAATTTATCAAGCAACTCAGATATTTTCTTTTTTATTATTATTTTATCATTAACCAATTTCTCATTTTCAACCAAAATTTTTTTAGATTTTATACTCTCCTCCCTTATAAATTTTTGTTCTGATAAAAATTGTTCATTTTCATGTTTTAAACTTTCTATTTTTTTTATCAATTCATCAATTTTTTTCTCAAGTAATAATAACTTCTCCATAACTAAATTTATAATACAAAATTATATCTAAAAAGTCAAGAATTATCTCAAAAATTTTTTCTATTTATTTGGTTTCTCTATTCCATAAAAATTTTCTCTATTTTTTATACCAATTTTCAATTTTGCTTGAGGTAAATATTTCTTTGCACCTTGATGTTCTGGATTTTGTTTTAACACTTTTTCAAACATATCAACAACTCTGTCCCAATCATTATTTTTCCAATAAATAACACCTAAATTATAATACGCCTCCGTATATTCAGGATTAATTTCTATTGCTTTTCTATACAAACTTTCCGCCATTTTCAAATCACCCATTCTCTCATAAACTACACCTAAATTAATTATTGCTGTTATATCATCAGGTTTTATGTTTATTATCATTTCATAATACTTAACTGCTAATTCCCAATTATTTTCCTGAAATAACTTATAAGCACGATTATGTAATTCTATCAATAAGTTGTTCTTTAACCACAACACATCAGGATACAGGTAATTAATATATCTAAAATATTTTAATGCCTCAGTATCTGATACAGAATTAACAGCTTTTAAATATAAATATACTGGGACTAAAGCACGACTTCTATAATCAGGATAATCAAAATAGATACTTCTTGATAAAACATATAATTCCCAGGAATTTTTATTTGTAGATTCAAATCCTTTTTTCTGTTGTTGGTTATCATGAATAAAATAAAGGATTCCATCCGGAATTAATTCAATATTTGTTAAAATATTTTTATTAAATGTTGAATAATATACAGGACGTATATTTATAAAACTTTTTTCAACTATTTCTCTTCGTATATCCTTTTCGCTTTTAGTCAATTTACGAAAATCATTTCCATATATGTTTTTGAACACAACTCCACCGCGATCGTGTAACTCAACATCTATTCTATGTCTTTCAGCAAAACATAAATAAGATAAACTATAAAATGTATCATCACCTCCATCCATAAATAAAATTGCATCTTTTGGTAATGTTCTAAGTATGTTTTTCCCATAGTCATAAGTTAGGTAATATTTACGCCAATTAACTTTGCTCCAATTATAATTACATAAATAACATAAAAATATTATAATGAAAATAGATATAATATATGAACTATATTTGTTCATTTTTTCATATAAAAAATTCAATCCCAACATAATAAATAATATCCAAAAAAAGTTAGGTGTTATGTAAAATCTATATAATATCCCTTCAGATTCATTATTAAATGGTAAATTTGCAAATAGTATGAATAAAGGACCTGAAATAATCCATGATATAAAAATATAAATTGTAAAAATTTTAAATTTTTTTGATCCATACATAATACCAATTAATCCTAAAATAAATCCTATTACCTTATATTCCAAGATAGTTTGATTTATGAAACGATATAATTGTTTAAGAACTATTAGTAATGAATATCCAATTTTTTCTCCAACTGTTAGCCTAAAACTACCATAGTCAGCACGTGTAAAAACCCTATATAAGTTATATATCGTATCAGGATTACCTATGTCCAAAAACGGATTTTTTGTCGATCTTATTAATAAACTTAAATAAATAGATATTCCAAATAAAAAAAATAAAAATATGATAAATAATTTTGATACAGAGAAAGAACATCTTTTATAATGAAAAAAAAGATAAACTATTCCAGGAACCAAAAACAAAATAGTATGATGATTACCTAATGCTAATCCAAATAAAAATGAAATTAAATAAAAAATATTCCAATCTATAGTTTGATTCGTAATAGAAAATTTAAATAATAAATAACATATAATTGCAGTAAAAAAAATATTCAAACTAAATACTTCTGCCTGTATAGATGATTGCCACAATGATACTGAAGAGAAGAAAAACATACATGAAATAAAAGGAATAAAAATATTAAAATATCCAAAATTAATCAATATTTTATTAATTGTAAACCATAATATTACTATTGTTAGCGAAGAGAATAATGCACTCATTATGTTTATTCTATATGCATAGTTACCAAAAGGGATGATTATAGTAAATATTTTACTGAGCAGTATATATAGAGGATAACCTGGTGGATGAGGTATTGATAAAGTTACACTTGATGCACAAAACTCTCCTGAATCACCAGTAGATATTGTTGGACATAAAGTATACAAATAGGATCCAAATACTGTAAGAAATATTATTAATATGATAATATTATTTGTCAAGATATTCTGTTTTTTCGTTTCATAATTTAATAGAAACATAATATAAAATTTTAGAAATATCTTTGCAAATTTAACTTAAAAATTTTCAGAAAAAAATAAAAACTATATATCACGAGCAACAGTCAGTCCATACACTTTTCTAGCTTTAGATTTAATTAACACCTTTGCACACTGGTTAATTGTCTCCCCTGTTGTACATACATCGTCAATAACTAAAATAATTTTATTTTCAAATACTGATGAATTCTTAATTGCGAATGCATTTTCAACATTCTTTATTCTTAAATTACGGTTAAGTTTAACCTGTGGTTGTGTGTTTTTTTTACGGTATAGATTATTTACCACAAGTGTTTTATTTATTTTCTTTGCAACTATTTTTGCCAATAATTCTGATTGATTATATCCTCGAAATATTTTTTTATAACAATGTAAAGGAACAGGGACAATAATATCAATATAACTCAATTCTTCATCCGATTTTATATAATTAACTAATAAACTTCCCAAAAATTCTGACAAATAATCTTTATTATGATATTTAAACAACTGTATACACTTTTTTATTACGCCATCATATACACATACTCCACGAATATATTCATAATATATTCTTTTTTCAAGATGTAAACAGTTATAGCAATGTGCGCCACCATAAGGTAAAGGTATTCCGCATAATTGACAGTATAATGGCTTAATATAATTTATTCCGTTTATACACTGGTTACATAATCTGGTATTATCTGTTTCAGATAAATAATTACCACATATTGAACATGTAATTGGAAAAACAAAATTAATCAATTTATTTAGAATATTAATGTTGCTTCTCCTTTCATATTAAATGACCAGTTATCAAATTTTGGTTGTTCTCTATTAAACTGATATTGATAGCCACCATTAAGTCCCATTCTGAAATTAGCTGAAACATCATAATTAGCTCCGAAATTTAAACTATAAGTATCAGTATTCGTTCTAGAAATCTCTAATGAACTCTCATTTCGTTGCCAGTTAAAACCCGAACTGAATACAAATCTATTTGTCAAAGGTAATACTTTATCAAATAAAGGAATTTTTACTCCTTTAGGAAAGGATGTGTCCCAATTAAAATTTATACCTGCTGATTGAGTTCGCATATCTGCAATTTTTTTTGTTCCTTGACCTTCATATTTACGGTCACCATCCCATGCTTGATTACTGCTTAAACTGTATCTTGGAGTAAAATGACGTTTCCATAAATCAAAACCAACTTGGATAGAATAACTATTGGTCTCTGATTGATTAGTTACTTTGGTAATTCTTAAATCTTTTGATTCACCTAATGACTGATTATAAGTCAATGATATCGAAAATGGTGTCATTTGACTCTGTTTAAATTTAAGGTTAAAAGAAGAACTTATACTTTTACTGTCATTTCTTAAAGATGATACTCCATAAGTTTCATTCTCGGTATGCTGAATAGAAAAGTTTAACCGTGAATTAGAAACGATTTTATCTAAATTAAATATTTTTTCAACATTACTTATACCTAAAGTTAAATCAGGCCATACTTTATTAAAACTGACCGTTCCTTGCAAATTTGATATTGTCTCTTGTCTTGATTCCGAATATGAACCGCTTGTTGATAAATCTTTTAATGGTGCTAATCTTTCAGAAAAATTTATACTTTCAAAAATATTCCATCTAAAACTACCTCTAATTGAATACCTGTTTGTTATAGATATCTGTCTATATGAAGTTGAAGATGGTGTCAATCTATTCTGTATTAAAAGATTTTTTAATTCTGTATATGAAGTATCATAATTGCTTTCTACTCTTTCATAAATATCGCCACCTTCAAGACCATAATTTGTTGATAATGTTAATGATTGGGTTGGTTTAAAATTCGGAAGAATATCTTTCATATTTATACTCATTGAAATATTTGTTGAACCATTTCTATTTATGTTTTTCTCATTTGATATAGGAAAATTATAAGATTCATTTGTAGAAATATTGTAATTTATACTTGGATTTAGCCATTTTGCTAAATATAAGGAAGAACTGATTGATGCTGATTGTGATTTTCGTTCAGTATATTTTTGCCAGATCGAGCTTTCTCCTTCACTAATAGAAAAACTATAAGAAGGATTTAAACTCAAATATTTCCAGAACTGAAATGAGGTCCGTATCTGATAATTTCTACTTGTACTGATAGTTATAGGTTTTATATTAGTAGAAGTAACAACAGTCCAAGGCTCATATATACTCCTTGTATTTCCTAATGAACCAGAGAAATTATTAGGTATTATTGGGTCAAGAGTAGACAATCCTATTGATTTAAAAACTCTTGGAAAGGTATAATTTAAGGTATAAGATTGTGAATCAGAATATCTGTTTTCAAAAATATTCTGGCTTGGATTATTTAAAACACTTGTTGATACACTATAACTATAGTTCAATTGTGGAAAATTTTTTAAATTAAATCCAACATTATATGTTTCTGAATTAGTAGTATATTTACCTTCTTCTAAGACAGATACTAATTCACCTGCTCGTATTGCCGACGGAGTAATTGTTTCTGATTTTGACCTGCTATAGGATAATGGCATAAAATTTATTCTTGTAAAATTTAAGTAATATGACTCAGAAATACTATCCTGATTACTTGTTGTTTGAGTAAATGTCTTGAAATTACGGTCTAAATTTCTATAACCACCACCAAAAGACATCCATCCTGGAACAGAAAAATCAACATTATATCTTTTAGCAAATCCTGTTAATTGATATGGTTCATCAACAAAAATTTCATTTACCCATATTTCACCTGCTGATGGAGTATTTGTTCTTATACCGATTTTTAACATTCTTATATTTATAAATGATGGGTTACCAACTTTAGAAGTAACTTCAACAGGTGCCCAGATATCAGGAATACTATCTTTATTTTCATCTATCTGTTCAATTGTGATTAGTTTCCAAGCATCTTTCCAATCAACTTTTCTTCTATATTCAAAATAATTATTGTCATCAGCACCAGCTCGTATAAAAAATTCTTCATTTTTTCCATCACCATATAAAAACAATTTCAACTTCTTATGCTTTGACAAATCCATTTCTTTTGTATACAATGTTCTTATTGCTACTTCTGTTGATGTGGTTAAATTATACTTTAATACCAATGCTTGTTCCTGTCTTGATTCTAATCCTATTGTTACATCTCTGTATAACTTATCAAATTCATCTTTCTCTTCACCTGGAGGCAATTTCAATAATGATTTATTCTCATATTCTGAAGATTCTCTGTTATTAATACCATATATCTCTAATTCAGTTGGATTTAAATTCTCCCATTTATTACCAACAACACTTATTTTAGCAAATTTAATTTCGCCATTTGTTCCAGCATTGTTCTTTATTGTTATTCTTATCTGTCGTATATCTGTCCATTTATTTATATCTGTACTTGGAATATTTAAAGATACCCTAAACATACGCCATCCAATCCAATCAACAGAAAAATGTTTAATTTTATTTATCTCCTCCCAACCATCCGATAATTTAAATATACCAACCTTAGTATCAGAAATATCAAGTCTCCCGTTTCTATTATGATCCTCGCTATCAAGAAGTCCATTATTTGCTCCTATTTTAGTAATACTGCCATCAGGATTATTATAATCCCATCCCACATCTTCACCATAATTCAATGTTCCATCATTATTTTTATCTTCTGTATCAAGTATACCATCGCCATCAACATCTTCATTAAATTCTCCTAGATCCAATTCTATATCACCATTTTTACCATCACCATAAATCCATAGATCTAAATACATTTTTTTAGAATAATCCACACCACTTTTTGAAATAATATATCCTATTGAACATTCGCTTGAACCGAGAAGGTTATAGTTAACTTTTAATACACGCTGTTTTTCGGCTGTTGTTGTAGGCGCATAAGGATTAATATCTCTTATAAATATATCTTCATCACCTAAAATAATATTTTCACTTTTATATATCTCCTGTGATGGTGTTCTAAAATGGAACCAGTATTCTTTATCCATAACGGTATTATCTTCCTGTCTAACTCCCTCCATAGAGTCAATCATAGCATATCCAACTGTATTAGGGTTATCCTCACTTGTTGCATATTCACCCGATATACTCATATTTAACGGAAACGGTTTTAATGGTAAATTCATTATTCTACCATCAATCTCTTTTAATAATAAACTTGAAGGTGTTGACCTTAAATCAGGTGTCTGTAAACCTCTCGGTTGATGACTTCCAAGATAACTTCCACCTATAAAAATGTTATTTGTAATAGACGATTCTACTCTGGTTCCTAAAAATGTTTCACCTGCCTGTAATCCGAACATACTATATTCATAACTTACATCAATAACAGTATTCTCTTTTATCTTTTCTGGGTCAGTAAAAGTTAAGATACCCAAATCATAGTCAAGATAGTAATCAACATCACGCTGTAGTGTCTTACCATCCATAACAACACGTTCTGATTGCGGAAC
>Ga0123519_10009482_pt1 | contig 14652 bp, 9 predicted proteins | sample YelNatPaOPRAMG02_FD_87396 | JGI IMG/M metagenome (GOLD analysis project Ga0123519, IMG submission 87396) | Hot spring microbial communities from Yellowstone National Park - Yellowstone National Park OP-RAMG-02 (version 2) | ecosystem: Environmental > Aquatic > Thermal springs > Hot (42-90C) ...
CTTGCCTTCCTCATCTGGTATCTCTCCATCACCGTTCTTGGCTGGTTGGCCTTCCCGCTGGCGTACCGTCTCCTGACGGCATTGCCGGATCGCGGTTACACGCTGGCCCGCGCCCTGGGATTGCTCCTGTGGGGCTATCTCTTCTGGATGCTGGCCTCGCTGGGCATAGCCCAGAACGATATCGGCGGCCTGATGCTGGCGCTGTCGATCGTGCTGGCGCTCTCCGCCTGGGCGCTCGCAGGCTGGAAAAGGAACCCGGCGCTTGTGGCAGAGAGCAACGAGGGTTCGCTGCAGGGCTGGTTGCACAGGCACCGGCGGTTGATTATCGGCTGGGAGACGCTTTTCTTCCTCGCGTTTGCCTTCATGGCCTGGGTACGCGCCTGTGACCCGGCGCTGGTGGGCACCGAAAAGCCGATGGAACTGGCTTTCATCAGCGGCATCTTGCGTTCGCCGACTTTCCCGCCGCGTGACCCCTGGCTGGCCGGCTACGCCATTTCGTATTACTACTTCGGTTATGTCATGGCCGCCATGCTGGCCAAAGTGAGCGGCGTGACGGGAGCAGTGGCGCATAACTTGATGACCGCCCTTGTCTTCGCCCTGAATGCTCTGGGCGCCAGCGGTGTGGTCTATAACCTGCTGGTCATAGCCAGAGAAAAAGCCGGCAGAACAAGCGCAGCCAACGGGCGTAAGGCATGCGGCGCGTCCTTCTGGCTGTCGCTTCTCGGGCCTTTGTTCCTGCTCTTTGTCTCCAACCTGGAAGGAACTCTGGAAGTCTTACACCGGCGCGGTGTTTTCTGGCACATCACCCCCGATGGGCGCGCGGCCTCGTTTTTCTGGTCCTGGCTGGACCTCAAAGAATTGAGCGAACCGCCGATGCAACCTCTGGGCTGGCTGCCCCAACGCTATCTCTGGTGGTGGCGCGCCTCGCGCGTGGTGATGGATTACGACCTGGCCGGCAACTGGAAAGAAGTCATTGACGAGTTCCCGGCTTTCTCCTTCGTGCTTGCCGATTTGCACCCGCATGTGCTCGTCATGCCGTTCGCTCTGCTGGCGATTGGCCTGGCGCTGAACCTGTTTCTGGGTGGGTGGCGCGGCCATACCACGCTGGCAGGGTTCTGGATGCCGCTGGCCGGGGACGGACTGGCCTGCCTGGCATTGACTCTGGGTGGCCTGTCCTTCCTGAACACCTGGGATATTTTGCCCTACGCGGCTCTGACCATTGGGGCATTCCTGCTGCGACGGCTTGAGGAAGAAGGTTGGGGATGGAAGCGGCTCGAGGAGGCGGCGACGTTCGCCCTGCCGCTTCTGGCGCTATCGCTGCTGCTGTATCTGCCGTTCTATGTGGGCTTTTCCTCGCAACTGGGCGGCCTGCTGCCTAACCTGATCAACCCGACGCGCGGCGCCCACCTCTGGATCATGTTTGCGCCGTTGCTGTTGCCGCTGATGGCATACTGTTTCTATCTCTTGCGGCGCGAAAAACGTCAGGTCCGCTGGGGGCAGGCATTTGGCCTGGCTTGCGCCCTGCTCCTGCTCCTCTGGGCTCTCTCCTGGCTGCTGGCCTGGGTCATTGCTCAATATCGTCCTGATGTAACCCAGGGATGGCTTCAGGAACAGGGGTTGAGTACCGTGTCGCAACTTTTCCTGGCCGCCAACCGTCGCCGCCTGGAGGCCTGTGGCGGCTGGCTGACGCTGTTGCTTTTCCTGTTTCTCCTTTTCGCCCTGATCCTGCCGGCGCGTGAGCGCCAACCGGAAAAGGCTGGCGAGATCACAAGCGAGAAGACTCCTCGCTCGTCCGCGATGGCCCCTTCCCTGCCGCTTCTACCGGCGTCGCCGGCGCCGTTTGTCCTGTTACTGGCGCTGGTAGGCGGGTTACTGGTACTGGGTGTGGAATTCTTCTACCTGCGGGATGTCTTTGGTACACGCATGAACACTGTCTTCAAGTTCTACTTCCAGACCTGGATGCTCTGGAGTGTGGCCGCAGCTTTCGTTTCAGCCGAGATGTTGACCAGGCTGCGCGGCGTTGGAGGCTGGCTGTACCGCCTGGGGTGGACTTCCCTTTTGCTCATGGCGTTGGTTTACCCGACGCTGGCTTTCCCCAGCAGGACGGCAAATTTTCAATTCAAGAACTTGCACGAGGCGGTGAGGCAGGCTCGTGCCAGCGATGACTGGACCGTCGTGCGACGCGTTTGGACCCTGGACGGCGCCGCGCACCTGGACCAGTTTTACCCGGAGGTCGCGGCCGCGATACGCTGGTTGCAGAACGCCCCGGATGGGATTCTGGTGGAGGCCGTAGGCGGTTCGTACACGGACGCTTACGACCGGCTTTCGGCCTATACTGGCCTCCCGACCGTCGTGGGCTGGATTACGCATGAGGATCAATGGCGCGGCAATACGTTCTGGGAGCGCGACCAGCGCTTCTACGACGTGCGCACGTTGTACGAAACCGGTTCCTGGGAGGAAGCGCTGGCCATTCTGCGCAAATACCATATCCGCTATGTGTATATTGGCCCAACGGAGCGCTCGGCGTACCGGGTGAATGAAGTCAAATTCCAGCGTGCACTTACCCCAGTCTTCCAGCAAGGAGAAAGCGTCATCTACGAGGTGCCGTAACCTGGCACCTCTTTGTTATAATGGGAACGGTCGTAATGGCTTGCCCACTACCCATCCCTGTCATTGCGAGGCGGCGATAGGGCCACGTCGAAGCTCGCCTGAGGCACCGCCGAAGCAATCCCCTCGCGAGACAAGGTAAGCAGTCTCCCCGTTACCAGGGAATTGCTTCGGGCCATGAACGTCCTCGCAATGACAACGATGCCGAAATATAACATTGTCGAGGTAGTTACAGGCAGTCATGGAAATATCCGCACCCTGACCATGATCGCCCTTGCCGTCTACGTTGCCAGTCTGGTTTGAGGAACCGTCATGCCATCGCGTCGCTTTGTCTTTCTTTTCCTCCTTATCCTTGCTCTGGCGCTGGCCTTGCGCCTGTTTTCGCTGGGTGCCCTGCCGCTTTCGGACTACGAGGCGACCTGGGCGCTGCAGGCGCTGGGCCTGGCGCGCGGACAGCACCCCTCCCTTGGCCCTCAGCCGGCCTATGATGTGTTGACCGCTTTCCTGTTCTTTGTCTTCGGAGCCAGCAATTTCCTGGCGCGCTTCTGGCCGGCGCTGGCTGGCGTCTTGCTGGTGTTGACCCCCTGGCTGTTGCGTGAACGATTGGGCACGCGAACGAGCCTGATTCTCGCCCTGGGGCTGGCCATTGACCCTGGACTGTGGGCGCTGGCGCGGCTGGCAGGCGGGCCAATGCTGGCAGTGACTTTCCTGACGCTGACCATCGTGCTCTGGCAGCGGCGACAATATGCTCTGGCCGGCGTCTGTCTGGCGCTGGCGCTGCTGGCCGGGCCGGCAGTCTGGTTCGGCGCGTTGACTCTGGCCCTGAGCGGCCTGGCGTACTCCTTCTGGTCGCGGCGCTCGCGGTCAGAGCCGATCGCGCCCCGGCCCTGGGCCATGGATTGGGCGTCCTGGCGCGCGGTCTGGCCCTGCGCCCTGGGCACGTTGCTCCTGGTGGGCACCGCCTGCACCCTCGTCCCGAACGCCCTGAGCGCCATGGCCGGGGCTTTGCCGCAGTTTCTCCGCGGCTGGTGGACGCCTTCGGGAACAGGGGCCGGGCTGGTCGCGCTGGCCTTGCCGGCAGATGAAATGCTCCCCTTGCTCTTTGGCCTGATGGCGGCAGCGCGCGGCCTGGCGCAGAGAGACCATTTCTCCGTCAGATTAAGCCTGTGGGCTCTCGTGGCTTTCCTGGTAACCATGCTCTACCCCGGTCGGCAGACAGGCGATCTGGCCTGGGTTATCCTGCCGTTGTGGATGCTGGCCGCGCAGGAAATCGAACGCTACCTGCATTGGAGCGAGACAGACAGGCGCGCGGTGATCCCCCTGGCTGTTTTCACCCTCCTGCTGCTGATGCTGGCCTGGTTTATGCTGGCGCACACAACGTTCCAGTGGGTGGAAGGCAGTTTCTTCCAGCAGCCTGTTCTGCAAATGGCCGCCGGTGTTCTGCTGTTCCTCGCCATAAGTCTGGTCCTGGCCGGATTGAGTTGGGACCCAGCGACGGCCCTGCACGGCGGCCTCTGGGGCTTGCTGGCGGCCCTGACGATCGCCACCGCAGGCCTGGGTACCAGCGCCGCCGGCATTCGCCGGCCGCCAACGGTCTCCCTCTGGCAACCGCCGCTGACTGTTGCGCAGGCCGCCCTGTTGCGCCAGACGGTGGATCAAATTTCGAACTGGAACCGCGGCTATGTCGGCCAGGTAGCAGTGCACCTCGCCGCTCTGGATTCGCCGGCGATGCAGTGGCTGCTCCGCGATTACGAGGTAAGCATCACCACAGCCGCGATGACAGACCAACAACCGGAAGTGTTGATTACCCCGGCCGGAGTGCTCTCGCCGCAAGAGGCAGGGTATCGCGGTCAGGATTTCATCTGGCGTCAGCAGCCGGCCTGGGAATCGGCTTCAGCGCTCGACTGGCTGCGCTGGTGGTTGTTCCGTACCTTGCCGCAGACGAACGAAGAGGTTATCCTGTGGGTGCGTCCCGACCTGACGTTGAGGGAGTGAACCGATGCCAGTACCGAATATCATTGCCATTGACGGCCCGGCGGCTTCGGGCAAGACCACGTTGGGGAAACGGCTGGCCGAGGCTCTGGGGTATCTGTTTTTCGACACCGGTGTGATGTACCGCGCCGTAACCTGGCTGGCCCTGGCGCGTGGCGTTCCTGTGCGCGACGAGGCCGCGGTGACAGCCCTGGCCGAAAACACCCTCCTGGACGTGCGCCCACCTTCTCAAGCCGATGGCCGCGCCTGTGATGTGCTCGCCGATGGCGTGGATGTTACCTGGGACACGCGCCGCCCGGAAGTGGATGCCAATGTCTCGCCGGTCTCGGCCTACCCCGGCGTGCGCCGGGCGCTGACCGAACAGCAGCGTCGCATCGGCCTGCGCGGGCGCGTCGTTATGGTCGGGCGCGACATTGGCACCGTCGTCCTGCCGGAAGCCGATTTGAAAATCTATCTCGACGCCTCGCCCGAAGAGCGCGCCCGACGGCGCTATCAAGAAATCCTGGGGCGGGGCGGGCAAGCTGTGTATGAGGACATCCTCGCCAACGTTCGCGAGCGCGACCGCATTGATTCGACGCGCGCGATCGCGCCCCTGCGGCCTGCCGAAGACGCCGTGATTATCGTCTCGGATGGCCTGAGCGCCGACGAGGTCTTTCAACGCGCCCTGGAGTTATGCCATGACGATGCTGGCAGATGACCCTGAACAAGAGGGACGCTTTTTGAGCCGCAAGGACCGGTTAACCGCCAGTCTTTCGGCTTATGTGCATGCGCGTTATGAGCCAGTGCGCCGCCTGTTACGCGCCGCGATTCGCGTGGCCGCCGGACTGCTGGTGCGCCTGGAACAAGTAGAGGGACGTGAGCACGTCCCGGCCCAGGGGCCGGCCATCCTGTACAGCAATCATCTGTCCATGATTGACCCGGTGGTGGTGATCCATGTTCTCCCGCGCAACATTGTGCCGCTGGCAAAGATTGAGGCCTTTGACTATCCGCTGATTGGCCTGTTTCCGCGCCTGTGGAATGTGATCCCGGTGCGGCGCGGCGAGGTAGACCGTCAGGCGCTGCGCGCCTGCCTGGCCGTGCTACAGGCTGGCGAGATTCTCTGGATTGCACCGGAAGGTACGCGCCGTCCCAGTCTGCTGGAAGCCAAAGATGGCATGGCATACCTGGCTGTGCGCAGCGGCGCGCCGCTGGTACCGACCGCCATTGACGGAACGCCCGGCTACCCAACCCTGCCCTTCAGCCGACGCTGGCGTCAGGGCGGTATTTCCATCCGCTTTGGCCGTCCTTTTCGTTTCAAGGCGAACGGACGCGCCGACCGCCAACAACTGGCACAGATGACCCGCGAAGCCATGTATCAACTGGCCGCCCTCCTGCCACCCGAACGACGCGGGACCTTCGCCGACCTCTCCCAGGCGACTCAGGAAACGATAGAATGGCTGTAGCAGATCGGGATGCGCCACGGTGGTAAAGGGAGTCAGGGAGTGGTGAGTTAACCACTGGCTGTCTATGGCCGTTATTCTGACGTTGCTCACCAATGCGCCTTATCTGGAACTGCCTCGCTCGCTGCTGGGGTGGGCAGGATGGTTGCTGATAGGCAGTGGACTGGTGTTGGCCGCCTTTCACTGGCGGGGGTATCAACGGCCCTGGGGTGAACACACTGGCTTATTCCTCCTGCTCCTGACAGGAGCCTGGCTGGCCAATTTATTCGCCGGCCTGCGTTTTACCCTCGGCGCGGCGCTCCCGGTTCCCGGTCTGCCACTCGCGCCGCGCGGCGCGGTCTGGATGTTCTTCGCCGCTCTGCCCTGGATGCTGGCAGGTGGTTTTCTGGGGCCGCTCAGCGCGCTGACAGTGGCGTTGCTTGGCGGCCTGACGCGTGCGCTCTGGGATACGCACAGCCTGTTTACGCTCCTCGAGCCGGCGCTGCTGGCTGTGTTCTTCAGCGTGGCAGTACATCAGCGCTATCGCACCAGCCTGTATCGTTGGTTGCGTCAGCCGCTGATCGCCGCTCTCGCTCTGCTGCCTTTATCCATAGTCCTCTTCCTTGTCGAGGCAACTTTCTCGGCAAGCGGTTCCCTGGCGGCGCGCCTGGACTACGCCGTGACCAATCTCCTTTCCTTTGTGCTGGCCACCGGCGGAGAACTGTTGCTGGGTGCCGCCTGCGCCCAGATCGTTGCCCTGGGGTTGCCGCGCTTGTGGAGCGACTCCTCGCCGCTGCAACCTTCCCCTGCCGAAAAGAGTCTGGCAGCGCGCTTCCTGATTGGCAGCGGTGCATTGACGTTCCTGCTGCTGCTGGCCTTGCTGGTGGGCAACTGGCTCTCCGCTGCGGAAGCCGCGCGCCAGATGTTACAGGAACGGCTGGCAACCATAGCCCAGGCCGATGCAGAGAGCATTCCTTTCTTTCTGGAAACCGGTCAAAATTTGATTGGCCGCGTGGCTTCGGACACGCGTCTGCTGACCGCGCAGGGTGAGACGCTCCAAACCGTGCTGGGCGAACAGATGCGTCTGGCGCCGTTTTTTGACCAGTTGTTCGTGCTGGATGCCAACAGCACGCTGCTGGCCGCTTACCCGCCAACGGGAAATCCATCGCTCACCGCAGAGGAGGCGGCCGGAGTCCCGTATGCATTTGGAGGAGTCGCGCGTCAGGTCTATACCATAGGCCCTGTCAACGGCAGCCGGACGGGACGGGTGGCCTTCCTGGCCACGATTCAGGATAGCGCCGGCCAACCGCAACGCCTGCTGATTGGCCGCTGCGATCTGGCCTCCAATCCGCTCACCCGTTTCCTGATCGAATCGCTGGAAGGAATGACCCGCCAGGGCGGCTACGGGATTCTGCTTGACGAGCAGGGGCGCATTCTGTACCATCCGGACCCGGCGCAATTGATGGCCAGTTATGCGGGGCGACGCAGCCAGGAGGCCTCTTTTTACGACGCGCCTTCACCGGGCGGCACGCGCGATTACGTGTACTATCAACCCGTAGCCGGAACGGGCTGGGGGATTGTGCTGGCGCTCCCGGCCCAGCAGGCACAACAACTGGCCCTGCAAATTGCCGCTCCGCTGGCGGGGATGATTCTGGTCCTGGGCGCGCTGGCGTTCGTTGCCCTGCGCTTCGGCCTGCGCGCCATCACAGCCTCGTTGCGCAATCTGGCACGCGAGGCTGGACGCATTGCCCAGGGGGAACTGGATCACCCCCTGCGGGTTGCCGGTGTGGATGAGGTGGGACAATTGGGCGAGGCATTCGAGCAGATGCGGATCAGTCTGCGCGCCCGGCTGGAGGAACTCAACCAGCTCCTGCGCGTCAGCCAGGAAGTGGCCTCCAGTCTGGAACTGGAGGACGCCATCCGCCCGATTCTGCAGGCGCTGCGCGCCCATGGCGCCAGCATGGCGCGTGCGGTATTTGTGCCGGCGCCCGGCTTTGTGGACGAATCTCCGCAGGTTTTCGCGCTTGGCGCCGGCAGCGAGGCCTATGCGTATCTGGATGCAGCGGTGCTCGATTGGGTTCAGAAGCAAGAGCGGCCAATCTTTCTGACGGATCTGGAACGGGGGCGCGGGCTTCACCTGCCGCCCACCTCGCCGCGTCCGGCAGCGCTGGCAGCCGTCGCAGTGCGCCACGAGAATCGCTTCTACGGCGCCTTGTGGACAGCCTATGAGCAACCGCGTTCGTTTTCCGCCGAGGAGCCGCGCTTTCTATCTACGCTGGCAGGCCTGGCGGCTCTGGCGGCAACCAACGCGCGCCTGTTCCGCTCCGCCGAGGTGGGTCGTCAACGCCTGGCGGCTATTCTGGCCTCCACGCCAGACCCGGTGCTGGTCACCGATCAGCAGAACCGTCTCCTGTTAGCCAACCCTGCTGCCCGTCAGGTGTTGGGCCTGGGGCCGGCAGATGGCCAGCCAACGGAACGCCTGTTGAATCAAAAGGAACTGCTGGAGTTGTTGCAGGAAGCCGGGACGGAGGAACGTTCTGCCGAAATTGTCATGCCCGATGGAAAAGTTTATTTTGCCACTGCCTCGGCGATCATCGCCAACCGGCGTCCGGTAGGACGGGTATGCGTCCTGCGCGACATTACCCACTTCAAGGAACTGGACGCCCTCAAGTCGGATTTCGTGGCCAGCGTCAGCCATGACTTGCGTTCGCCTCTGACGTTGATTCGCGGGTACGCCACCATGCTGGAAATGGTCGGGACACTCAATGAACAACAGAAAGGTTATCTGGCCAAAATCGTCATGGGGGTAGAAAGCATGGCGCGTCTGGTGCACAATCTTCTCGACCTGGGCCGCATTGATGCCGGCATCGGCTTGATGATTGAGGCGGTACCGTTGCTGGAAGTGCTGGCCAATGTCATCAGTACGTTACAACTGCAAGCGGTGCACAAGCAAATTGCTCTTGGGCTGGAAACGGCGCCGGGCCTGCCGACGCTCATCGAGGCCGATCGCGCGCTGCTGCAACAGGCGCTGTACAATCTGGTGGAAAATGCCATCAAATACACGCCCAACGGCGGACAGGTGACTCTGCGCGCCCGCGCCCGGCCTGAAGGTGTGCTCTTTGAGGTGCAGGATACGGGCATTGGCATTCCACCAGCCGATATTCCCCGCCTGTTCGAACGTTTCTTTCGCGGCAGCAGCCGCGAGGCACGGCAACAAGGTGGCAGCGGCCTGGGACTGGCTATCGTCCGCGCCATCGCGGAACGTCACGGCGGCAAGGTCTGGGTAGAAAGTCAGGTTGGGAAAGGGAGCACGTTTTTCCTGTTAATTCCCCATACGCAAGGATAACGCCCATCCTCATTGCCGGCGTGTCAAAGCCCCTGCGAAACGGGAACACCGCCGGCGTGGAGGCATTCACCACCCAGGGGGCATGGCCATAGTACCCCCGGCGTGTGAATTTCACCGCTCCAAAAACGCCCCGCCCTATCGTCTTTTCTTACTCATGGCACAAGAGTCGGGATTAACCAATCCGGTTCCGAGGCAGAACTGATCCACTTTGTTACTTCGCTTCCATTCTACACTAATCAATTCATGCTCTTGTTGATACTGGATCATACTGTCCATAATCCAACCATGAGAGACACCAAATCAAATTGACGATGGTCACCTCCTCATAAAAACATGCCGCTACCGGAATTAGCCACTCAACTTTTTCCTGCGTTAGGTTCATAGACAGCGGTGCTGATGAAACGGGTAAGCCACTTCCCCTACCCCGTCATGATAGCGCAGCCATCACTTTTTTCTGAGGAAACGGCTCAACCCGTTCCCGGAAACGGTTGGTTTCACCCGCCAGCAGGACAGGCGAGACATGGCCATTGCCGTAGCACGAATCCTGGCCAATCGCGCAATGCATACCCACGCCGCAGTGGCCAGGTGCCACGTAACCTCTGAATCCTACAACGCCTCTGTAGCAGCCGCCTCTACGATGTCCGCAAAATCACCGAGAAAATCGAGCAGTAAGCGCAAGTAATTACCATCAGAAATCCGTCCGTTTTGGTGAAAGAGGATCGTTGCATCTTGAACAAAGATACTGCTCCCCATTTTCAAGCCGCGAAGTTTCTGCTGGACAGTGGGAGAAGCGAGTACTTTTGGGGCCAGCCAGTTCGGTTCGCTGGTGATATTAAAGTTACGGTCAATCTCCGCATTGCCGGTGACGTAGGTGCCCTCTCCAATGGTGAGAACTCGATTGAGCCCCATTTTGTACCCTGCCGGGATATTGATCTTCATCCGGATGTCCGTGTCCGTATGAGTGTTCCTGTCCCAGTTGCGACGTTGCTCTGCGAGGTAATACCCTGAAACACTTTCAATGATAGCAAGTGGCCGTTTACGGTAGGTACCACTCAATTGTTGATCCCGATAGGTGGCCGTCTTGTGTTTGGAGAACTGCAAGCCTGTATCGGCGGCGATCTGTTTCCAGGCCCTGCCTCGCCCCAGTCTTTTCAAAATGTCAAAGAGCAGAAAGAGCAAGATAAAAACGATCAGCGCCAGAAACAAAGGATCATTAACGAACTTCAGCATCTTATCCATAACGCAACTCCTTTTTGGTGTGGTCACTCAACGCATCGCGCTTCACCTGCCGCTGAGCATAGCGAGGCAAGGCTGTCGGCCTGCAAACAGCGGTCGAGCGCTCGCGCCTGTCGGAGCAAGGCTCCCTTGCCCACACGCGCCCCTTTCTCTTCCGGCAAGGCGCGAACGATACGGTCGCGCGTCATTTCCTTTATAGCACAACGGCAGACAAAGCGCAACCGCCACAAAACACCCGCTGACCTTCGCTCCCCTGCAAGGAGGCAAAGCGAAAGCCGGTATCCTGTCCTGAACAGGCCCCAAGGCAATGCCAACCCCGCGCTGAAGACAACACCGTCCTTCAGGCCTGATCGCCTCTTGTAATAGTACCACGCCTCTGCCGTCTCCGCGGCGATCTCCAGGCAACGCTCGAAGGCACGGGCATCCTCGTGGTACTGCGCCGTCAGCATCAGAATATCCCCCGGTCGCGCCAGGCCTGATCGTGCGTAGTCCAATCCTGCGCGCTTATTTCCAATGCAGTCCTGTTTCTTCGCCCATGTCTCTCCTCCTCTCCATCACGCCCCCATCACTACGGGGCCGGGCGCAGCACCGGCATCGGTTTCTCACGTGGATTCGTGAAAAAATCGCCCGGCAAAGGCAACGGCTGGATTTTTGCCCCTGAACCAATGATTCCGTAATCAATGTAATACAACTGCGTCACGCTATTCGCCCCCAGGTTAATATCCTGATAGGCAAAAATAACGGCTCTCCCGTCAGGGCTCCAGCGTGCATCGCGATAACAGCAGCGCGTGCCCACCGGATCGAGCAGGGTGGCAGTTTTGGTGTCAAGGTTATAAACGTACAAAAAGCCAAAACCGTTATTGCGAATATCACTGTTGAGCAAAAAGAGAAATTCGCCATCCCAATCGTAGGAGGGAATCAGCGGCCTCTCGTTATAACCGCTCATGGTAAAACGAGCCGCCGGAAACGTATCCAGAGCAAATTTTTTGGTGCTGTCGCAGGCGCTGATGTCAATGACGCGGATGGCATCCTCGCGCCGGGCCTTCCCCATCGCCTCCACCAGCAACGCCACCTTGCGCCCATCTCTGGACCAGCGCACGCCTTTGACGCCCAGATCGGTATACGTATAGCACCCCTTCATCGCGGCCAGGTCAATGCGGCTGCGCGCCTTCGCCAGCCGTTCACGGTCGAACGGCACCACGTACAGTTCACGGTTCAGGCTGATCGCAACCTGCTGGCCATCGGGCGCAATCTCAAAGGCCTCCAGAAAATCGGCCACGACAAAACAGGTCAGAGGATGCACCTCGCCGGTAGAGAACACCACTTCGTAAATGCACTTGCCGCTGATGTAGAACAGGCTTTTCCCATCGGGCGACCATTGCAAATCGTGCTTGATGGCGCCATCGGCGGTCCATTGTTTCTCTAGCCGACCATCCACGCCCATCGTCCAGATTTCATTGTCGCCCACGAAGGCAATCAGGTCTGCCCCACCGATGACCGGCAGGGTCGTCGGAGCAGGCGTCAGGGTTGGGGAAGGCGGCAGCGTGGGAGTATCGGTCGGTAACGGCGGCGTGGCAGTTGCAGTTGCAGTTGCGACCGGCATCATCGTTGTCGTCGCAAGCAGGGGAGTGACCTGCTCCGTAGCCGTCGCGGGGAGAGGCGTCGACAGGGGAATGAGTCCCGCCAGAGAGGCCAGTTCCTGCAACCGGGCGCGAGCGAGGTAAAGGCCGCCGGTTAACAACAAACAAGCCGCCAGAAACAGAGCGACCCCAGGCCAGCGGCGCCGCGGACGAGGTGCGGACACCACCGGCGGGGAGGATGGCGTCGCCACCTGCCCTCTGGCTGGCCGCGTTCTCTCCGCCACGCGCACCGTCGGCTCCGCCGGGCGCGCGACACCGCCAACCAGCGTGGCATCCACTACGGCCAGACGCTGCAGCGCCTCTACCATCTCGGCCACTGTGGCATACCGCTCCTCCTTGCGCTTTGCCATGGCCTTCTCGATAATGGCCTCAATCGCCGGCGGCAAATCGGGGCGAACATCCAGAATATGAGGCGGCGGTTGGGTAATGTGCTTGACCACCACGCTCATCGGGGTATCGCCCTCGTAAGGCTGACGTCCGGTCAGCATTTCAAACAGAATCACCCCCAGGGCGTAAATATCCGCGCGACCGTCGAGCTCCTCGCCTTGCGCCTGCTCGGGGCAAAGATAGGCTGGCGTCCCCACAATGGCGCTGCCGGTCACGTTCGTCTGCGCGCCGGCCAGTTTGGCAATGCCAAAATCTGAGATATAGGGCATGCCGTGCTGATCGAAGAGGATATTACCCGGCTTGAGATCGCGGTGAATCACGCCGCGTCGGTGCGCCTCATCCAGCGCCGGCCCGATATGTGCCAGAATGCGCGTCGCTTCCGCAACCGTGAGCGGTCCCTGCTTGATGCGGTCGGCCAGTGAACCGCCGGTCATATACCGCATCACAAAGTAAGGCTGACCATCCTCCTCGCCATAGTCATAAACCGGGACAATGGCCGGATGCTCGAGCATGGCAATCATCTTGGCCTCACGCTCGAAGCGGATACGAAACTGCGGGTCATGGAGCATGGCGCGCGGCAGAACCTTCACCGCCACATCGCGCTCAAAGAGTGGATCGTAGGCGCGATACACAGTCGCCATCCCCCCACGCCCAACCTCCTCCTTGATTTCATAACGCCCAATTTTCTCGGCCATTCCTGCCTCTCAGAACAAAATATGTCCCAATATGGTGGCCATCAGGGTCACGGTAATATTATCCACGTCATGCAAAGGCAACGATTCGACCAGCGTCCCGGCCAGAGCGATCAGCGTAAGCGGCCATAGATAAGCAGAAAACGGCGGCGCGAAAACGCCGCTCATCACAAAGACGCCCAGAACCAGGACCGCCAGCGTCCAGCCGCCAAGCAACATCCCCAGCGAACCGGCCAACGTTTTTTCCTTATTCCACGGCAGGCGAGGGGATGAAAGCCGGCGTCCCAGAATCTCGGCCAGGCCATCCCCGCCGCACATCAACATCAAGGCCGTCATCCCAATCGGCGAGTCTTTCCAGTAGAGGATCGTCATCACCACAAAGACAATGCCGTAGAAAAGCGGCCCACGCAGAATCTCGCGCCGATCGCCGTGACGCGACATCGCCTTAACCGAGGCCTCATCTCGAATCAGGCCTGACCCAATCAGCGCGAACTGCACCGTAAACAACAACGGCACCAGGGCCGCCAGATACCGTCCCCAGGCCGGCGACTGAGGGAACATCAGCCAGCACAACACAAAAATTGGCCCGGTGCCAATGTGGATGATTTTACGGCTCAGCTGGCTCTCCACCCAGCCACGCTGAGCCGCAAAATCCATCGCCCGCAACCAGCACAAGGCAATCAACAGAGTGAGAAACGTCGCCAGAATGACCGGCATCTTGTTCCCAAACAGCAAGCGAACTGGCCCTCTCGCCTACCACACACCATCCAACCGCAATCGCGGCCACGCCAGACTGACTTCACCGGGAAGGGGAAAAAAAGCGGGCGACGGGATTCGAACCCGCGAATGTCAGCTTGGAAGGCTGATGCCTTACCGCTTGGCGACGCCCGCATCATTTCTGATTCTACTGTACAAGGAGAAAGATGGTCAAGTGCAGTAGGGCAGCGCTCTGTGGCTCAAATTTTCGGGGGGGGGAGTCAGGCAGTCATCGTGAGATTTGCGATTTGGGGATTGCAGATTTTTAGATTGTAGATTGAAGATTTTCAGATTGCAGATTGAAGATTTTCAGATTGCAGATTTTCGGATTTTTGGCTGCGCTGCGTTTCACGCCTGGCCTCGCCAGCTGTAATCGGCAATCGACAATCATCAATCATCAATCATCAATCATCAATCCACTGCCCTTACGGGCATTTTTTGATTCTGACCCTTGTTTCCCGGTCAAAAATGAGCTTCCTGTTTTTGCATATTCAAGGGCCAGCACATATTTATTCTGCCTCCTCTCTTCAAAATTTGCAAACCTTCTTTATCCCGCCACGCCGCACCCCGCCTCCCCC
>Ga0123519_10009490_pt1 | contig 14643 bp, 10 predicted proteins | sample YelNatPaOPRAMG02_FD_87396 | JGI IMG/M metagenome (GOLD analysis project Ga0123519, IMG submission 87396) | Hot spring microbial communities from Yellowstone National Park - Yellowstone National Park OP-RAMG-02 (version 2) | ecosystem: Environmental > Aquatic > Thermal springs > Hot (42-90C) ...
ATAATTCGTTCTCGTTCACCTTCTGCGCAAGGAATGGCAGAAGCCCCTGCGCTAATCTCTTCTTTATTATATTATTTTTAATGTACATAACTTCGCGCATCAGTTCCATTCTCTGGCGCAAAATTTCGAAAAATCTATCATCGCTCCCTCGCGCCTCGTATGCAATGCGCGGAAGGTTAAGCGTCACGACTTGAAGTGCGCCGCCGCGCACAGAGCCATTATACAGGTCTGAATTTGAATTTTGGTCGCTGAGGTCCATAAGATAACTGCAACATTGATAACAACTATACTCCGGCATGTAAGGCTGCTGGACAAAGAAATATGGCGTGCCAAACTTCGCCGCCAGACGAGAGACAGCCAAATAATCTTCGCTATATTTCTCCAAGAGTTCTGGAGAAACCTTCACTTCGCACTTCGGAAAGTGGAATGGCTTGCCGAGTGAATCTCCGTTGGTGTATACTTCAATTATTGCTCTGAAGAATTTCTCTGTCTCGTCCTGAAAATCAGCATATGTTACCCCGTCACGGACTTGACCTCCTGGAAGGACTGCTGGAACATCCATAAGAACCTTAGGTATTTCTGGCTCGATGTCTATGCTCGAAAACACTGTCTGCCCTCCTCGAGCGACGTACATTTGAGACATTTCATAAATAAACATCTGCGCAAGTTGCTTTATGCGCTCATAAGGAAGGTCTCGTAAAAATGGTGAAAACAAAATGTTGAACCAGTTATATCCCTGTCCGCCTGCGCAGTTTGTCTGCGCGCTTGCAAGAAACTTTGCAGCATGAAGTATTGCTACCTCAGGATGTTTCGCTGGACCAGCAACTGCGGTATGAACACCCTGCCCATCTGAAACATAACCTCTCTTCAAGAAAAACCTTATGTCATGCGAAAAGCAAAAAGGACGCATCGCAAAATAATCAAGGTCATGGACATGAATCTCGCCACGAATGTGAGCGTGCGAAAGATTTTTTGGAAGCAATTTCACTAGTGTGTATTCCTTCAAAATACTATCTGCAACGAGTTTGTGTATAGTCTCTGGGTTGTATTGAAGGTTAGCGTTTTCCTTTGAACCTTGATTTATCAGAGTGGTAACATCATATACTGGCATTCCTATGCGTGTGTACTGCATCCTTATTTTATCTAAACCATGTTGAAGCAACCTCGCGTTTACGAGTTCACGTATGAGCGAGGATGATATTACATCATATTGCGCATTTTTCAAAAATGCCTCGACTTCGCTTGTTATCATTTCGGCTGCTTCCTCTGAAATTTCTGTCTCTTTCAACAGAGATTCTTTTATTTTTTTCCTATCAAAATATTCATAAGTAAAACGTGATGTCCTAACATAAAGTTCTTTGCCACGAAAACGCCTTGCAGCAGCAGGATCATACTGCTCAAGAAGCGAAAATATTAGAGGTCGGACCTCTGACATCTTTATCCTATTATCGACATATTTGTCTATTTCGTTTGCAATATGCGCGGCTATCTCTTTTGTTGTTCCTGCGTTAAGACATGCCTGATAAACAGCGTCTTTGTTGTATTTTTCCATACGCGCAAGCCAGAAATGTATATTCATTTTATCTTCGTTATAGAAGCTATTTACCAGTTCAGACCTTAAAATGGTTTTTTTCATCTTATCACCTCGATTTTTCTCGGCACTGAATCACTGAAATCTAAAAATTCGTCCATGAAATTTATTGTAACTTCATTATAACTCGTGTCGAGAATTTAAAAGCATTTCTATACTATAACCTATTCATTTGAAGATATAAATTAGATGCAAATTGCACCAATTTTTCATGAAAAAGTCCGAATTTTGTTAAAGAAAGTTCTTAATCCAGTTTGTACCCCTTCAAAGAGAGTTTGTACTTGCAGTCTCTGCAGAATTCTTTTTGCTTTCTGTCTATATCCCCAACAGAGGGAGAAAATGCCATCACGCAAAACGGGTGGGAACAGTGTTCGAGCCCCATGAAGTGACCAAGTTCATGGACAGCTTCCTTTACTGAACGTTCCGCGAGCAGCGCTGGATTTGGCCGCAGATCATAGAATTCGTTTCTCAGCCGCGTTATTGAAATAATGCATATTCCATGAATCGGGTCTTCCAAGCCAAATACAAAATTTAGCCCGTGATAATATATGTCTTCGTCTATTACTAAAAGTTGCGGTATTGACCTGTCGTTGAGACCTGATTTCTCGGAAAAAGCAGATATAATATTTTCAGCGTTGTACTGCTTCCTCCAATGATTGTACGCATCATGAGGAACGTTTATCTTCTGGAAAACATTAACTCTTGCATTAACAAGTTCCGGGAGTTCGGATAGAAGCGCCTCCAAAACCTTTTGTGGGACTTCGCCCACGGGCACTATCCTTACATACATAATATTATTTTACTTTCTATATTTATAAACCATTCTTTTATAGTGTTTTGTTACGCTATTCTTGCGTTGTTTTATTTATCATCAATTTTAGGTTGTTAACGGTAAAAGCAATACTCTAACATGGAAAAGGCTAAAACGCGCTCTCGTTAGTCACGCAAAATTGGTTTAACTACTATGAAAGGTGACGACAATGATATCGGGTTCAATTTTGTTCAATTTCGTTTTTTAACAATAATTTGTGCAGGGTTTTCTGTGAAAAGATGGATAAAACCTGATTTGCGATAATAAAACTCAAGCCGCATTGGTCACAACACCGAAAGGCGGCGAGGTCAGTATTATGATTAAGTTTACAAGGTCTTTATCCTATCCATTGCAAGTATAACTTTTTCTATAAACTCGCATGGGATACTAACTGAATTCTTAAACTTCTTTTGGCCTTTTGCGTCCAAGAAACCTCTAGAAATCGAGTAGAATTCATAAGAGGCGTTTTCTGAAACAGCTTTCTTCTTTGCAACCTCTATAAAATTTCTTTCGTTTATTTGAACGGTCTCCTCGCTCAGCACCTCAAATTTTACATTTTCCATGTTATCACCTCTTATCAAATATCGAAGGAAGAATATAAACCTTGCTCACCACTCCGGTGGTTAGTTGATGTTTCGAATCTTAAAGAAATCAATTAACTTGGCGGGCTTTCGATTGCCTGAAAGCGCATGAGTGATTGTTCGATAGTTATAATTAGTGGATAATTGCAATGTTAGATTTAATAAATGTAATTGTTCAAATCAGCCTTTTTAATTCGACCGCTTTTAACAGTGCACCCGAAAACACCGCGCGAAGCTCGCGCCCTTCGCGTCTGAATTTAAACTACTTTTGATAATAAATTAGAATTATTAAGGTTTGAGCGGCGAAGTAGATGAAAACAGCGTGAGGAGCGCCAGGTAGCGAGGTTGGGATCATTGATTAATCTTAACTTCGTCATTATCCGTTATGAGTTATTATCGGACAGAAGTTGAATGAATAGATAATTAGGTCAATTATCATTATCGTTATCAAATCTCAAGAGTTCATTTTAAGCACGACTCAAAAAGCCACCACGCTGCCGAATTTTGCGTGAATTTGTATGAGAAGGAAAGTTTGATAATAAAATTCAAGTGACAAATTGGTTCAGGGCACATGTTAAGAGACAAGTGGCGAGGTCAGGATTAATTAGACTGACATTCAAAGGTTTCGTGGCGCCTTTGTGCCGCGCTTGAAAGATATCTTATTTCTTTCGAGAAGGAGTGGGCTTTGCTTTTGCTTCCTTGTATTTCTGAAGCGCCTCTGCAACATTTTTCCATCGTTCTGCTTCTGCTTCTAGTCTTTCTTTGAACATCTCAGAATCTATAATGTCTTTGCATAAAAGTAGAATTATTCCGATACCGAATATGTTTATTAGCATTAGCGATATTAAAGGCATGACTGATTGTGATAAGGTGTTAAAGAAGTCGGAGCTTAAGATTGGAATTAATATTGATGTATGAACTACTGCCAGGACGCCTGCTATCAGCATGATGTTTGTTATTTTTTCATATGTTATTGTCTTTATCTTATATCCTATGCGCCATAAATATGCTCCCACCAAACCAGAAACAATTATCGATAATGCTGCGCCTGTAGCATCGCTGCCGCCAATCAAAAATCTTGATATTGCGCCGACAGCAGTTGCAAACAAACCCACAACAGGACCAGCTATAATGCTCGAAACCATAGCGATAATATCCGCAGTGGATAGTCTAAAATCATTTAAAGATGTGCTATAGAAAATCGTTATCATTAGAACAAATGATAAAACTACTGCCGCTGCTGCTTTTTGTATGTTGCTATGCTTTTCTGTTGTTAGGAACGAAACAACTTTCTTGTACTTACTAGCGATGTAAACGAACATCGTTGATAGTGCTACGAATATGAAAAGGTGCCAGATCGTCTCCGTTAGGCTTGATATTATTCCTTCAAACATGAATATATGATAGCTTTTTTCATATTTAAATCTTTATGAAAAGATTAGAATGTCTGCTGTTTTCAGGTTATCCCTTTGATTCTAATCTCCCTTCTCTACAATTAAGTCAAATGTAATACTTGGACAAAATTATGATAAGAATGTTCATAAAAATACGGGCGAAAAAGAGCGTTACTTATTTTCTATACGTTCACCTTGGTGATAAAGTTAATACAGATATTTTTCTGAACTTTCTAACTTAACTTCGCCACGGGCCCTTATTCTAATTTATTATCGGCGGTTTAAACAGAGAAGCAAAAAGCTGTGAGCGGCGCGAGGCGTTTTCTGTGGCGCACTAAGTTATTTATAACGATAATTGATGAAGATATTGTTTATTTGAATCTTAACTTCGCCAGTTGAACCCAAATGCTCTAATTTATTATCAGAAAAGTTTAAACATAGATGCGAAAAGTTGCGGCGGATGCCTATTTTTTTGGATGAACAACAAGCTGTTCATGCGATAATCGGGCGCATGTTTATTGATTGTTTGCTCGATAATTTGGCGAAGTCAGATTGAATGAGTGTTTGATATTTTTGCGAAGTTAGGATTTAAATCCTTAGGGTGTTTTCGCGCTAGATAAGAATGCTTCGCTCTACGTGATTTTAATACTACTTCCCAATTTTATATTTCCGTCTTCACCGATTGTCCATTCGCAATATTCGCCGTAAACATCTCCGTTCTCATCAAAAGTGAGGTCGCTTGATGCACCCTCATAATTTATCTTCTTTCCTGCTTTTATCGCTCCTAGAGCAGTCGCGATGTCTGTGACTTTGTCGCCGGGTGGATTTGTAACAGAAGGTATAGCCTTTGCAATCGCAGCACCGTCATACCTTCCAGCTTTTTGTGTAGCGAGCGCCGCAACCACGACTGCATCGTATATATTCCCCGCAAAAACTATGGGGTCTCTTTTATAAACAGATTTGTACTGAGTTGCAAAATCATTATATGATGGCCCTATTGCTCTTGGGTCTGGTTGTGTACCGCCCATTCCAGCAACGATAAATCTTCCACTGCTATCTTTACCAACACTATTTGCAAGTTCAGGGACAGCCAAACCTTCGGAGAATATCCAGTAGAATTTGTTCAAAACGCCTTTCTCGTATGCTGTCTTCAGAATCTTTGCCCCACTCTCTGGGTATCCGACTAAAACTATTACATCTGGATTTCCCTTCGATATTTCATCTATCTCCTTTGTAAAATCAGAACTATCTGAAGAATATCTTACATTGCTTATTACCTTTCCTCCTAATTTCGTAAATTCTTGTGTGAAAACTTCTTCGATTCCTGTTCCATACGCGTTGTCAATAACAAGCGTGCTTGCGCTTTTAAATCCTTTATCTGTTGCTAACTTTGCCATTGCTTTGCCTTGCAACGCATCTGACGCGACTGTTCTAAAGAAAAGATTCTTATCGTCCGCCTTTGTTAATGTAGGCGACGTCGCTGATGGTGAAATCATTAAAATATTATATTGCTTTGCAACTTCGAGCGCGGAAAGCGCCATTCCACTGCCGAGCGGACCTATAACAATTTGTATGTTTTGATCTTTCATCTTTTTCATCGCTTCTTTTGCACCTTCCGGCGTTGATGTGTCATCAATCGGGACAAGAACAACTTTCGCTCCGAGAACACCACCAGCGTTATTGATATCGTTAACTGCTAAACTTGCTGCATCGTACAACGGACTGCCGTATGAAGCCAGGTCACCTGTGAATGAGAGTATAACACCTATTTTTATCTCGTTGTAAGAGGGGAATAGAAATGAAACTGCAAAAATTAAAATAATAACTACTAAAATTATAGTAAGTATTGTTAATGGACTTTTCATCTTCTCACCCTTTTTAAATTTTGCTCTGACATTATTTAAATATTACACCTCAGATGGTGTATTTCGCAAATAATCCGACTTCGACGCCGCTGCTTAATCGATTAACATTGACATTCAAAACTTTTCGATGGCGCGCGGCCTTTCGAGGCCGCATTTGAAATGAAATCCGAATATTAATCTTAACCTCGCCACTATCCGCTAGATGTCGTTATCAAATAATCGATGATAGGCATTCAAGCGCCCCAAACTCTGCCGCGGCGCCGAAAAACGTGTAATTTGCGCGAATTTTATAAAAAGTAGGATAAAGTTGTTTTGCGATATTAATTCCAAGCGACAAATTTGTTTGGGTCATAATTCTTGAGGCGTAGCATTATTTTTAAGCAACGAGGTTGCGCATAAATTAAAATTTTAATCTTAACTTCGCTGCTGCCCGCTAAATATCGTTATCGAATGATCGCTGGCACGCAGCACCCAAAAGCCGCGTGGCGCGAAAAATCTGCAATAATTAGACATCGATAATAGAGATATGGATGGGGAATAAAATCTTGATTTGAGGTAATAAAACGCCAAGCCGCAAATTGGTGAGCCGCGGCGCTGAAGGTAGCAAACGGCGGAGTTAGGTTTAATTCTTGACATATATTTTTCAGTTTGTAAGATGAAAAGAAAAATAAGAAAAAGAAAAAAAATTATCTTATTCTCAGCCTTATTCTGCGTCGACATTCGCTGCAAATGTATTGAGTTGTGTTGTCGTATCTCATTTTCATTAGTCTGCCTACTTCTTTTACGGGCTCGCCGCACAAATCACATGTTGTGCGCATTCAAACGAAACCCCCTTTCATCTTCTTTTGATTTTTCCTCTGTTTTGTTATGAGTGTGTGTTTAAACTCGATCACGGTCTTTTCAAGTTTGTCCAGAGCCTGTCCTACAGCATCCAAAAGGCTCCATGCAACAGCATATGTCGAGTGTGTTCCAACCGAAGAATGCAGCCTTATTCGCACAGAGTATTTAACCCTCTTGGGTATCGGCTCAAATTCACCATGCTTCTTAATGTGCATGACAACAGACTGGACTTTAAATATTTTTGAAAGTTTTGAAATTGTGTCGTTTACCATGCGGTCAACTGTTGCGCGGTCAAACTCATCCTCGTTCCCCATGCCCGTGATTTGAAGATAAACGCCTTCTTTGCTTAGATTTGCCGCGTACAATTCGAATATATCCTTCATCGTGACGATTCCGGATATTTTTCCTTCGTCCTCTAGCAACACATAACTTACATTCTTATTATTCATCTCAGAAATTGCTTCGGAAATGCTTGCAGCTGGGCTCATAATAAGAGGTAGGGTATTCATTATTGTCGAGACTGGTATAGATAACATTTGCTCGAGCTTTGCTGCCATGGACCAGAAGCCTACCTTCTCGTGTGGCTTTACAACTTTTAGAAAATCAAACGATGTGACCATTCCGACTATCTTGCCTTTTTCGCAAATTGGAAGGTGGGAAATGCTATTTTCGCGCATTATCATTCTTGCGTTCGCTATGCTTGTGTCTGGCGTGACTGTTATAGGATTCGTCGCTATAGTTGAAAGCGTTGTTTGCCTGAAAAGTTTTGAGCCCGAAAGCGCTGCGACAATATCAGATATTGATATACTCCCTATTATGTTGTTCTTTTCTAAAACAGGTATTCTCCTTAGGCCTGACTGAAAAAGTGCTCTTGCTGCGTCGTCTACCGATGCGTTTACATCTATAACTGGTGGCTTTATGCTTACGAAACTTGATATTTTTGTTATGCTTGGGTCGCTTGATACTTTCCTTATTATATCCTTGTAAGATATCATACCCAAAACTTTTTTGTTTTTAACAACAAATGCTTCGTGCACATGATACTCTTCCATGACTGAAAAAAACTTTGTAAGGCTATCCTCGGGGTTTAGAAAAATCGGGATTTTGCTGTATATCTCCTTCACTAACACATTAGACACCCGTTAAAAGATTACGCTGTCCTTATATTTAAAACTTGCAGGAAGCTCGATAAAAGGTATTAAATACATTTAAAAATGCTAAAAATGATGTTTTAACTTATCTTGCCGCTAAAAATGTGATATTCTATTGTTTCGGTTAATTATAACTAAACTTCGCCATCTGCTACTCTATTATCATTATTGCCAATTAATTAATATCGACCTTCAGACTTCTCGCGGCGCGCCGTTTGGTGAAGCAACTAGCCGTTAGCACGACAATCGAATCTGGTATTTATTGACTAATTTTTTGATAATTTAGCGAAGTTGGGTTTTAAATTAACTTATGTGCTTTTCCAAGTAATTTTCTATTTCAGAAATCTTTATCCTGACCTGTTTTGTCGTGTCTCTGTCTCTGATTGTTACGCTCCCGTCTGATTTTGTATCATAATCGATTGTTATAGAGAATGGAACTCCGATCTCATCAACGCGCGCATAGCGGCGGCCTATGGAGTCTGATGCATCGTAAAATGCTTTAAACTTGACTTTAAGTTTGTTGTAAACATCCTCCGCTACTTTGTCAAGGCCATCCTTCTTTACAAGTGGAAAGACTGCAACATGATATGGCGCGAGCATCGGTTTCAATGCCAGCCATGTACGCTTTCCGTCGTTTCTCCATGCATGAAGCATCAAATGAAGGAAAATCCTGTCAAGACCAAAGGACGGCTCATATAAATGTGGAAGGATGTGCTTGTTGTCCTCGAATACTGAGAGCTTTTGCTTTGAATATTTTTCATGCCTCGATAAATCATAATCAGTTCGCCACGCGTTGTTAACACATTCGACCCAACCGAAATCGTCTGTGTAAACTTCAAAATCCCAGTGGCGCTTTGAATAATGAGCCTTCTCGTCGTCGAGAAGTTCCTTGAATCGCAAATGCTTTTTTTCAAAACCTAAGAAAATAAAAAACTTTTGGACCTTTGACAAATAATAACCTATAAGTTCATTCGGAATGAGTCCCTTCTTAATCGCCTCGGAAACCGTTATCTCAACCGCGGTTTCCTTTCCTGATAACCTTGCTTCTGCTGATAAAAGATTTATTTTATCGTTAGCAATCTCTGCAAATTTTTCGTATTTATCATTTTCTGGGTTAAAGAAGATTTGTAGTTCTGCCATTGAAAATTCTCTCATCCTTATGAGCGTCTGCCTCGGCGAGATCTCGTTTCTGAAACTCCTCCCGATCTGGGCGATTTTTGTTGGAAGTTTTGCACGCTGCGACCTGTAAACAAATGGAAAATCAATTACTGATGATTGTGTTGTTTCTGGACGAAGATAGCACGGCGTCTCCCCAGTTGGACCTACATTAATCTTAAACATAAGGTTGAAGACAAAAACATCAGAGAGCTTTCCGCCGCATTCTGGACATTTTATGTTGTTTTTTCTAATTAATTCTGTCAACTCCTCCGGACTTTTACCTTCAAGACCTTTTATTTTTAATTTTTCTTCGAGGAGATGGTCTGCGCGCCAGCGCATATGACATTTAACGCACATTGTTTGCTTATCATTAAATCCTTCTTTATGCCCAGATGCTTCCCAAACGATTTCTGGAAGAATGTTTGTCGTAACTATCTCATACGCATCTTCGTCGTATATCCACCACTTTCTCCATGCGTCGATGAGTGCATTAAACACTCTAGCGCCGAGCGGGCCATAATTCCAAAATCCAGCAACTGGCGAATATATTTGCCCCGCTGGCCAAAAGAAACCTCTTCGCTTTGCCATAGCCTCTAAATCCTCTGCAGTGCTCATGAAATGAAAAGAGTTTTATAAATATTTAAAACTTCATAAAAATATGTGCGACGTGCACTTCATGCAGCATAATTCATGCAGCATAAATGTCTTTCAACATGGGCTATTATCAACGCCAGAACTTGCTATCTTCTATCCTCACTCCGCCACCGCTGCTCAAACTAATCGCCACATGTCCAGATTACAACTTTGCTCTCTCTTCTGATCATTATCATCAATTAATTAACTTCGTCACTTTGGGCTCATCATTCTAATTTATTATCAAATCTGTTTAAACAGAGAAGCAAAAGACGCCGTGCGTTTTTCGATGGCACACTGTGTTATTTATTGAAATGATGTCGATGATTTGGCAAGTCGGGTAATTAATATCGACTTTAAGACTTTTCGCCGGCACGCTGGCTTTTCGGCTCAACTTCCGTTTGATAATAATTCATAGTGGAGAATGGCAGAGTTAAGCTTTATCATCGATCAAATGAGTTTAAAATATGATATCCCAGCGCGATCTGTTAAAATTGAGCAATAATGCACAAAAATAACTATTTTTAAATTTAGAAAATCAAATATTATTGTGGTTATATGCAGCTGTTAATAAATCCAGGCGTGCTAGAAAATAGCTATCTACCGAGGCTTCTGCCGTACAGGGAAAACGAAAGCCAGTATATTGCAGAATGTATAAAGCCGCTGTTCATGAAGAGAAACGGGAAAAATATTCTTTTAACAGGGTCGCCCGGAATCGGAAAAACTGCTTGCGTTAGATTTATTTTTAGAAAGTTAATAGAAGAGCCGCCCGGAAACTATGCTACCATGCTCGTCAACTGCTGGAAGTATGATAACAGTAACAGAATTATTTTCTACATTGCTGAGCAGATCGGCATAAGGACCTCGGAGCGATACCCGGAAGAACTTGCAGATCTTATAATAAGAAAACTTAACAACAACTATGATGGTGTAATCATTGCTTTCGATGAAATTGACAAACTGAAAGATTGGAATTTCATTTATCGAATACTCGAAGATGTAAAGTACAAATCTATAATTTTGATAACAAACACAACAGAACCTATCGCTAAACTTGATGCGCGACTGCTCTCGAGACTTTTACTCGAACGCGTGCATTTTAGAAATTATAATTTTGAGGAGATCCGCGGCATACTACGCGAGCGAGAGAGTTATGCATTCAAGCCAAATAGTTTTGAATATGATGCGTTTGAAAGTATAATAAAGAAGACATTCGAGTTAGGAGACCTGCGTGTAGGACTTTTCTTGATGAGAAGCGCCGCTGAAATAGCAGAGGCACGCGGTTCTGAAAAAATTGAGGTCCAAGACGTAGAAAAAGCCGCTGGAAAATTAGAATTCATAAAACCCGAGTGATTCGATGAAAGAAATAGTCAGCACTTGCATTTATTGTGGTATGGGGTGTAGGTTGAAGTATATCGTTGATAAAGATAAATTGATAAAAGTGCTCCCTTGCCCAGAAGATTCTGTTAGCAACGGAAAACCATGCATAAAGGGTCTTTCGATACATGAAGTTGTCGATGAGGGCAGAATAAGAAAACCGATGATAAATAAAAATGGTAAGTTAAAGGAGATTTCATGGGAGCGCGCTATCGATGAAATTTACAAGATGATGAAAAGTTTTTCTCCGGATGAAACGCTCATAACCGCATCTGGAAAAGTAACAAACGAAGATAATTATGTAATCCAGAAATTTGTAAGGTCTGTCCTCGGCACAAATAATGTTGATTCTTGTTGCACGAGACTATGTCATGCACCGACTGTAGCTGCTTCAGAAGATTGTTTTGGAATTTCATGCTGCCCTGATTACACGTCTGAAATGAAGGATGTTGATGTGCTCCTTGTTGTTGGCACAAATCCTGCGTCAAACTATCCTGTTCTGTTCAATAAAATGATGGAAAAGAAGAGAAAAATTATAACTGTTGTACCGCTTTTTTCAGAGACCGCTGAATATGCTGACATCGTTGTGAAATTATTTCCCGGGACTGAAATAGCGTTTTTGAACTGTATCGCTAACATCATTGCTGCTGACCTCAAAGAAATTCCTGGACAGGGAGCCGAAGAATACAGACGAGTTATAGAAAAGTATGATGTAAAATCCGTGGCAAAGATATGTAAAATATCTGAAAAAACTATAAATGAAGTCGCCTCAATGATAAAATCTTCAAAAAGTTTTGGAGTGATGCACGGCATGGGCCTCACACAACATACAACAGGTGTCGCGAACGTTCACAGCCTTTTCAACCTCGCGATTTTGAAGCGTGGAAAAATTTTCTCTGCGCGTGGAGAGATTAATGTGCAGGGTGTTGGCGATATGTTCGCATCACCAAATACTCTTATGCTTTCAAAGATTTCAGAGCGGATAAAAAGGTTTTGGAAAATTGATGTCCCAGAGGAGCGCGGCATGAACATTATAGAGGCGCTTTGTTTGGATGTTCCAAAACTTTGCGTTGTTTCCGGGTTTAATCCAGCGCACTCCATGCCTGACCTAAACAACATTCATAAAAATCTTAGAAAGACCTTTCTTGTCCAGGCGGATAGTTATTTTAATTTAACCTCGCGATTTGCAAAACTGATACTTCCAACGCCGCTCTTAATAGAGCGCGACGGCACTATAACTAATTATGAGCGCCTCGTAAGACGCGTGACGCGCATAAGAGAACCGATCGGACTTCCGGAATGGAAAATATACAGCATGCTTGCAGAAAGGTTTGGCGCGCGCGGATTTAACTATAAAAATGAACTTGATATTTTCAAGGAGATCATAAAAGTTATACCAGACTATGAAGGGTTGAACGCTGAAAAGATATACAGCGGTATCGATGAATACGCGAAGAAGGAGCGCAAAATTGAACGATACATGCCAGAAGAATTTAAAGGTACAGAGGAAATGCGCAGTGAGCAATATCCACTTATTCTCTTTACGTTTAGGTCGCGCTTCCAATTCCTCTCCTCCGAGGCTACCTCTAAAGCAAAAAGTCTCAGACAAATGTATGAAAATAAGCCTCATTTCCATGTTAGCATCGAAGATGCGAAGCGTATGAAAATAAAAGAATGGGATTATATCAAAGTCACGAGCAAGGTTTCAAGCATAACGGGGCCCGCTAGGCTAGATAAAAGGATTCCTTCTGGCTTCGTTGGTGCGCATTTTCATTCTGAAAAGCTTCTCGTGAACAAATTATTCCCGCTGTGTTTTGATACACGTTGTTTCACGCCGAATTTGAAGCTTGTTGCTGTTCGCGTGGAGAAAATATAACGCCGAAAACCTTCACGCGCTCTCCGAACTCTCACATTTTTTGGGTCTCTTTCGGTTTTTTATGCCGCCAAAATATATATTCTATAGAATATTCTTTTTATTATATTCTTTATAAAAAATATTTAAAATAGTATTTATTATTGTAGATATTATTGAAAAAATATAAATCAAAATATATTTAATAAAATATTTACTACAGAAGGTATTTATTTGCTCTCTATATGCTCCGTTGCCTCTTCTATTATACGTGTCATATAGCCTTGAAACGCTTTGGGGTCAAGAAAATAAACAGTCTGATATGCCTTTCTGTCTTGTTCTGTGTATACACGCCTCTCTTTTACTAGTTGTACTTTTTTCAGAGGGTTCACGACGAAATAAAATGTCCGCTTCGGCTTCTTATATCTATCGAGGTCAATCCCGAGCTTAGAACAAAGCAATTTATATTCCATTGGGCCGCTCAATTTGAGAATTTCTACTAACTTTTCTGCCATCATGCGTATATGTGCATTCTTAGAACTCTTTCCATAAAGCCAGTTTATTACCTCTTTCATGCAACCACCATAAGATTAATATGTACTGTCCATATTTAAAATTAACGGTAAAAGGCGTTTTAGAGATATGTACACTATTGACTTCTCTCTGTGCATGATCTTGATGATACGATAAACAAGTTTTGCGGTTGTTAGAAATTAACATCTACTGTCCTCTACTTCTTATGTTCTTTTGATTCTTCCTTCATCTTAGAAGAAATTTTTGACAATTTGCTAACAACACCTTCGAAACTCAACGCGAGTTCGTCGCCGTCTGGCGTGAGTTTGATCCATTTTATCCTGCCCTTTTTGTTAAACTCGACTAATCCATATTTCTTGAAAATTTCGAGTGTTTTAACAGTGTGAGAATATGTACAATCAACTGCTTTCATCAACTGAGTAGCATATTTTATATCATTATTCCTCATCACCACTAGCATTTTTACAGGTTTTGGATGCAAAAATATTTTTTCGAACGAAGTTTTGGGTTTTTCTTCTGTTTTCACACTCGTTCACCTATAAAAATTATGTCATAAGCCATATTTAAGGCTAATTATATGTTCTATAAAATATATTTTATTCTATATATCTCACAAATTATTGTGAATATACTATTTGTTATAAAATATATTTTTTGATTATATATTTTAAAAGAATATAATGTATAAAATACTTTTTAGAATATCTTTTATAAAATATTTTTTATGAAGTATAGAAGGCGATTTTTCTCGGCTTCGAGCAAGCGCCTTTCGGCGCTGTGCCTGGCCCGAAAGCAAGTTTTTAGCATGTCTAACAAATTTGTTCTGATTTGAGAGTTGGTTGAAGGAATAACTCAA
>Ga0123519_10009499_pt1 | contig 14637 bp, 7 predicted proteins | sample YelNatPaOPRAMG02_FD_87396 | JGI IMG/M metagenome (GOLD analysis project Ga0123519, IMG submission 87396) | Hot spring microbial communities from Yellowstone National Park - Yellowstone National Park OP-RAMG-02 (version 2) | ecosystem: Environmental > Aquatic > Thermal springs > Hot (42-90C) ...
ACTTGACAAGGATGTGCATTCGGGATATGCCGAAGGCAAAGCCCTGGGGGTTGGAAGGGGGCTATGCCACATCCTGGCGAAGCCACGGGGGTTAGGGAGGAAACTATCAGTTTACCTGACTGGAATGTGCATTCGGGGTGTGCGTGAGCACACCCCTTGGTAGGTACCGTAGGGCGAAAGCCCCGAGGGAACTTGGGGCGATAGCCCAGGTTGGAAGGGGGTGGAACCCCCTCCTGGCGAACGCCGTGGGGGTTGGAAGGGGGTTTTACCCCCTCCTGCTAGAGCTCAAAGTATTCAAGGTCAATGATTGTACCATCTGCTCCATTTACTATAAGTGCACCTTTGCTTCCTTCAACATACCAGATTGGCAGATAAAAGATTCCGAGGTAGTTCAGGGCAAGGGTATCGGGCGCTGGCCGTTCTATATTCTTTTCAATGATAAGGAGATTATCAACTTTCATCTCAACTGGCTCAGTTTCCCTGGTCTCCGCATTTATAATCCACTCGGTTGCCATCGCCTTTGCGTTTTCACAGGTAATAACCGGGTCTTTTAAAATTCCTGGCATTCCCGCCTTATCCCTCACTTCTGGAATCTTGCTCCATCGTTTTATCTGCCCGTTTATCGCATCCACAACAACAATTCCAGACCTATTTTTTTTCGCCTGTGTCCTTTCATGTATAATTTCACAGGTGTAGGTAAATATGTGCACAGGAGTAAATCTAAGTTCATAGTTGAATGCTGAAACTTTCTCGCCCATATGCTCAATTGCTTCTTTATCTATGAAAATTGAAAAAAATCGTTCTTCTGGCGAGTACTGAAGTGACACATTTACTGACGCATCCTCAGTGGAGTTATCTTTGAGTGCCCTGGCGACTAATATTCTCCCGATTTCGTTCTCAATGTTTGTTCTTGGTATTACCACAACGCCGTGTTCCTTTGCGAGTGCTTGAATGCGCTCATCAATTTTTCTGGCACCAAAATCAATGAATATCTTTAGATATGCCTTCATCCTTCTTACAACCGCAATATATGCTAACAAAATATCTTCCGCAGCATCGTCTGGTAATGCATAAGATACGAAAATCTCCTCAGCATGCTTTCCCTCTGCAGAAATGATTCTGTTTTTCACATTACAAACTTTAAACCCATAAAACTCAAGAATGTCCATGATAATCCGTTCGATCTCCGCATGCATCTAGTTCATATAATATACAGAAAGATATAATTGTTTTGCTGGTAATTTTTCCACCCGACATTCTATGCAATCCTGCACCGAAAGTTCTATACTTATGTAAGGTATACACTCATGCATGGGCATAAAAAACTTCGAACTGGTCTCAATTGAAGCAAAGCGCTTTGCACACCTCGGAGAAAAGTTCCCGAATATTCGTGTGGACCACAACAGCACAGTAACAATGATTACACCCATCTCGGACAAAGAGGCAAATTTTGACTTCAGGTTTACATCCAATTTCGTGGGAATTGGTGTAATTAAAATTGAGGGAAAAATTCTTTACGAATGCAATGCCAGAGAAGTGGCTGAACAGTGGTCCAAAACAGGAAATCTACCAAACGAAATTGCATCGGAAATCCACACCGTTGTGATGATGAACTGTATCCCTGAATCTGTGTTTCTTGCAAGGGACCTCAAACTGCCATCTCCTATACCACTGCCCACCGTGCAATTTGGCAAAAAACCACCAGCAAAGCCAGGTTCAGGTATTGAAGTGGCATGAGAGAAAGTGTGCTTAGAAAGCTCGAGATTGCAACCACAAAAGCACTTGTTATTGAGTGTACAGTTCCAAAGCCAGGTAATGTTTCAAGATACATCGACTTCCCGGCACAGAGCTTTGAGCATTTTCTTATATCTGCAATAGAAATCGGGAATACACTGCCAGGATTATGTGCAAGGCATGCACTCGGAAGGGCAGTGCTCCATGCTACAAAACGAATGCTTAATGCACAGCACAGTGGAAACACGCATCTTGGCTCAATCATATTACTTGCACCCATGCTACGTTCAGCATATAAAAAAAACGGAAAATTGCAATTCGAGCATGTCAGCGCAGAAATCGAAAAATGCGACTGGAGAGATACACTGGATTATATAAAGGCGATAAAACTGACAGATGTAGAACGACTGCCAGACATTGATGGGAAAATGAATGTCAAATCAGGGACTGTAGGTCATGTTGTCTCCGCACATCGAATTTCATTAATCGACTGGATGCGTGCAGGTGTGCCCGTAAACGCACTCTGTTATGAGTATGTGCACGGTTACAAACTGACACAGGAAATTGCAGGAATTATACGAGCAAACTGGGAAAAAGGAATAGAGCCAGCGGTCCAGCATGCATTTCTGTACGCACTTTCCAGATATGTGGATAATCTTGTAATTGGAAAACGGGGCACTGGGTATGCTGAGGCATTAAAAGCAAGGGCAGAGGAATTATTTGAGGAGGAATGTGCTTTCGCATCTGCAGGAAGCATGAAACGCAGAAAACTGGAAAATCTCACATCTGAACTTGTGTCTGAGGGAGTAAATCCAGGTACGACTGCAGACCTCATTGTAGGTGCCCTGTTCACCGTGTTTATTGATGGATGGACATTTTAAGGACAAGTTTTATTAATGATAAAACCATCTCACCCTGACTGAAGGTGAGGTCATGAAAAGAATAACCGCTGTATTCGTTGTGATATGTTTGCTGGCTGGCGGATTTGTAGTATTCCATGGTGAGGCAGAGAAGAGCATGAGCTGGTGGAACACTGCATACGGAAAAAGAATTGCAATTAACATCACAAATCCTGCGGGCACTGCCTACGACAATGTAGTCCACATCGTGCTCAACAACACATACATCACATATGCCTCCATGCTCCCCTCTGGAGACGACCTTGTGATTGTGGATGAGAACGGGGCGATAATGAACTACACAATAATCTCATGGTCGATTAACGAGACATTGCTGGGTGTGCATCTGAGTGTGCCTGCAAATTCAAACAGAACAATATGGGCATACTACAACAGCACAAATCCTGTTCCAGTTGCATTACGCAATACCTCAAAACTCGCTTTTGAGCCATGGTCTAATAGTTCTGACCTGGGTTTCTGGGCATTAAATACATCAAATGGAAGTTATGCAGTCCGGCAATATTCAACAACGCTTGCATTTCTTAATCAGACACTGAATACCGGAACAGCACCTATTATCTACTCAACTCTGGCAATGTTAAATGTATCTCAGATGTCTTCAATTGCCTGGGAATTGAATGCAAGTTTGCCAGATAATGCGTCGTTTGTTTCGTTAAATCTGAATTACAGCGATGGCAGGGTTTTAAGGTATATCTGTATGAGCAGTGGAAATTACACGGATGCTGACCCGCTCAACAGCACGGGCAATGTGGCATATTTAAATCTCACTGGAACACCCGTGTCTCACGATGGAATTGAATTTATGAGATATGAACGCAATATCACCTCAGATTCTGCCAATGCTAGCATGAGTGCAAACCTTCGTGCCATTTCAATTGAGGTGTGCACAATTCACAATACATCAGACACATACCATGTGTGGTGGAACTCAATTGCAGCATGTGCAGAGCCAGCACAAGTCCAGGTTGACTACGGTGCTGAGGAAAACCTCACGGGACCCATGCTCACCCTGTACATACCTGAACCAGATATAACCGTAGGTGGAAACACACTGATGTTTGCAGGCGCATGCGCACCCACATATGCAAATGTATCTGAGGTGAGAATTATTGGGAATGGAGAGACCGTTGCCACATTGATGCCTGAAGGTCTTTGGTATGCTAGAGTGGACATCTCGAGTTATGCACCGGGCATGCACACCTTTGAAGTGAAAGCGATTGATGAGATGGGCGTAGCAACACATGTTTTCCTGAATATCACGAAGAGTACTCTGGTTGCACCGCAGATTTCAATCACATACCCCGCAAACAATACCAAAGTGAATGACACAGAGAATTGCACGGGCTTACTATCGAATGCGAATGCGGTGAGAATGCGTGTGAATAATGGGGGCTGGCAGAATGCACAGGCAAACCAGAGTAACTGGTGGTGTGTGTACAATTTTTCACTGCTCCCGTTTGGAAGGTACCTCCTCATTGCAGAGGCAAACAATACTACAACAGGCATCTGTAATTACACACTGGCAATCGTGACACACGGGACTGCACCACAAATCCTGAGCTTTAATGTATATCCACAATCCCAGATTTCTGATAATGACACATTTGATACCTGGGCAAATATTTCTGCAGTTATTGGTTTCAGCGCATACGCAGAGTATTCTCTCAGCCCGAATTTTACAAGCCCAGTCCCAGTCCAGATGACGCATGTTTCAGGTAATACATACACTGCGCACATACCTCAGCGGTTTGACACAGGCACAGCAATATACTTCAGAGTTAAAGTTGTAGATGCCGATGCATATGTGCGGTATTCCAGTGCTCTGCAAAGAACCGTGGATAAATCATACGCTACAGGTAGCATTCCATTCCCGACAGTACCTGATATCTCACAGGGAGCAACAATCCTTGTGAATTCATATACGATTGTGAACACATTTGGAACACCAGTGGTGAGTGGAACCTTATTTGAGGTCTGGGCAGATTATGGAAACATAAACTACATTTCCGGGCATACCCAGGTCGCTGCAGTGCAAGGAAAAATTTCGTTCTACTATACAGGCACAACTCCTTGCAACGACACGATACACGCAGTTGCACTGCTGGGAAATGCAACAGGCACCTGCAATGTGAATGTCCATGCGCTTCCTGGCATTCTGAGTTATACTCCATCCACGAATCTTTGGGTACCTGGTAGCACGGTAAACATCACATTCACAAATTCAATGAACCAGAGTACATTCACACCCGCCAATGTGAGTACAACATCCGGAAGCATAACTGGAATGACATGGATAAATCAATCTGCCATCAGCATAGACCTTGCTGGTCTTGCCTATAATACCACATTTTATCTCGTTCTGTCAGTAAAGGACATATACGGTGGTGCTCTCAACCAGGCACTACCACTTTCAACTGCAACAATATCTACCAGTATTGTGCTCATTCCAGATGCCTACACCGTTGACACGAATGACACCGTGTATGTGAATTCCTCAATCATATACGATTCAAGCGGCAGGGTAGTCCAGGATGGCATTCCTTTCTTCGTGAATACAACCTTTGGTTATGTAAATTCATCGGGCTATAGAAATGTCACTGTATACACATCCGCCGGGCGTATTGGATTCACAATCATTGGTGAGGGCACAATTGGAACTGCAAATATAGGTGTGAATGTGTCATCAGCGTATGGAAACGCCTCTGGAGCGCTCTCTGTGCACTTTGCAGATATGAGTGCACCACTCCAGCCAGTTAATTTAACTGCAGCACCGAGCACATGGAGTGCATCAAATTCGTTTACTGTTCGATGGGAAAATCCATACAGCGTAACTCCGATTATTCGTGCCTACTACAAGTTCGGAAGCGAGCCAGATAATAACAACGACTACTCAGGGTATCAAGAAGAACTTCCAGAAATCAGTGAGATGACGATTTCAGTACCAAACGAGGGAAGATGGAATGTATACATCTGGCTCTCAGATGCGGCAAACAACACAGATTACTCAAAGTATGCACTTGTGACACTTTATTTAGATGCAAGCAGTCCAGTGATTAACGGGATATCTATTCCCTGGATTACAACCGTGAATCTGATAAATGTAGAGATAAACGCAGGAGACACTCTATCTGGCATTGCGGGTTACTACACAAGGATATACAAAAACGGAACAACACCGCCGGATTTTGCATTTTCAACATCTAATGCTTTCCAGCTGACTTTAAGCAATGAAGGTGCATATACCTTTGAATGTATTGCAGTGGATAATGCAGGACATAATTCAAGCATAGGCAGTGCATATGTGCTCTATGATTTATCCAGTCCAGCAGGAGGTATTAGCATCTCAAACAAGCCATATACAAACAACAGAGCGTTGCGGATCGATGTCGGCGCATCGGACAGTGTTTCTGGTGTTGAAAAAATGATGTTCAGCATCAATGACCCATCCTTCTCAAATTCCTCCTGGATTAATTTTGCAATCAGCTACACGCTATATCTCACTGGCAATGACGGTCAATATACAATATATGCAAAATTTAAGGATTTTGCAGGACATGAGAGTGCTGTTGTGTATGACAATATTACGCTGGATACCACACCGCCAGTAAATTGTTCTGTCACCATTGAGAACGGAGCAAAGTATACGAACAGCACAACTGTGCATCTCACTATAAATGCAACCGATGCACTCAGTGGTGTCAGCGGATTCACAATTGCCTGGACCAGTGGGGAGAATGGTACGTGGTACAATTACACGCAGAACCTTACGGTGAATCTCCAGAACGAGACAGAGGGACTGCATGTGATTTATGTCACCGTATACGATATCGCTGGTAACTCCGCACATTTAAATGCTTCAATTTACTTTGATAAAACCAGGCCAACTGGAACAATACAGTGTTTAGGATACACAAATACCACTGCAATTACATTAAATCTGAGTGCATCAGATAACATTGGTAGCGTGCGTTATGTACGACTTGCTGAGACCCTGTCAGCGATTGATGCTGCAACCTGGGTTGACTTCTCCACAATTATCCAGTTCAACATCTCAGAAGGTGACGGTGAAAAGACAATATACGCACAGTTTATGACGGACCTCGGTGAAATCTCAGATGTTGTGCACACCAGCACAATCCTTGATACAACAGTTCCAACACTCACAATTCAGGGGCTTGACAGTTCAAACACGGTAACGCTTACAGATAACAACACATACAACATCACATGGAATGCATTTGACAATAACGGAATCACAGACACAGTAATTTATGTGAATTCAAGCGAGGGCACTGATTGGGTTGAGGTAGCACACATTAACACAAGATACTTTGTTTTGACACTATCTGATAACTATACATACACACTGAAGGTGCGGGTTTATGACCCTGCAGGGAATATCAGAGAAAAGAGCTTTGTAGTTGTTGTGAATATAAACTATGAGCCAGTGTTTGTGAACGAGAGCATTCCCACAGACCTTAGAACAGACATGCGTTTCCAGTTCTATGTGAATTTTAGCGATGTAAAGAACGACACACTTACATACACCTGGTATGTAGACGATGATGTGGCGGGAAGTGGTAATATGCTAGAATTCATGTTCAGAACACCAGGGGCACACACTTTGAAGGTGGTTGTCACAGATGGAAAATACACGCTCACAAAAACATGGAATGTCACCGTCGCAGAGACCGTGGTGCCAAAGAGTATCCTGGACTATTTGCCCTGGGCACTGCCAGTTCTTCTTATACTTGTGTTCATCGTGGTCGTGATACTTCTACTAAAACGGAAGAAGTCAGAAATCCGGGCGTCACCAGCAACGGAAGGCGGCGAAAGTGAAGCAGAAGAGGTACAAGAGCAACAACCTGAGATAACGGATAAGGCGATGGAAGAAAGCGAAATGCTAGGAGAAGAATATGGAATAACTCCAGAACTCGAAAAGGAGATAAAGGCATATGTGAAGCAAAACCCGGGCATATATCTCACAAAACTCGCATCAGACATTGCGGGAGCATATGGTATGCGGGAAATTGATGTGATGACTGCAGTGCAGATGATGGAAGTTGATGGAAATCTCTCAATACAGGTTGACGAAGAAGGTAGAACTCGCGTATATCCACCGTAATATGATGCGCTAATGATTCAACCTTTTTTCTAATTCTTTCTTTGCCTCGTCCTCGGATACATGCTCCACAAAAACAATTTTGCCATCGAATCGTATTGTTGGCACATGTGTTATTCCCGCTTCTCTTGCCTTCTCCAAATTCTCCTTTACATTTATCTCGATGTACTCAACCTCTGGGTATTCTGCTAACAATTTACGAAATATGCGCTTCGCTGGCGGACAATCCGGGCATGTTGGCGAGTAAAACAGTTCAATCTTCATGTTCTCACATCAACTCCTCTACAACCCTTCTCAGCTTTTCTACGCTGAATTCCTCTTCTTCGAACGGTCGCTTGCGCATTCTGTGCGGAAGTGCAAATTCAGCCGCCTTGATTATATCTTCAATCTCAACATTCAATCTCCCGTTCCATGCAGCAAGTGCCTTTGCAGTCCGCTCAATTATAATGTCTGCTCTATGTCCATCCACACCAAAACTCAATGAAATCTTTGCAATGAGTTCAAGTTGTTCAGGTGTGATGTTAACATCCTTGAGTAACTCCCTTGCGCGCTCAATCTTCTTGCGCAGCTCCTCCTGTTGTGCCTTGTACTTCTCTCGGAAAGCAGCGGGGTTCTGATTAAATTCTTCTCTTCTCTTCACAATTTCCATTCTTCCCTGTATGTCTTCAACACCTTTTACCTTCACCTGAAGTGCAATCCTGTCCAGCAACTGCGGTCTCAATGCGCCCTCTTCTGGATTCATACTGCCAACAATTATGAATTTGCCAGGGTAGGATACACTCACTGCTTCGCGTTCCACAGTTACCACACCCATGGCAGCAGCATCCAGCAATACATCCACAATGTAGTCGTCCAGCAAGTTTATCTCATCGATGTAGAGAATACCTCGGTTCGCCTCTGCCAGTATACCTGGCTCAAATGCCTTCAACCCCTGCGTAAGAATTTTTTCAATATCAATTGTACCCACAACTCTGTCCTCAGTTGCATTAAGCGGGAGTTCGACCACCTTTATTGGTCGCTTTGAAATCGGGATTTCTACATTGCCTTTACCATACTTTTCCTTACATTCCCAGCACCACTTCTCCTTATCCCTGGGGTCGCATGAATAAAGGCAGCCAGAAATGACCTCAATTTCAGGTAGAAGTTCTGCGAGGCCCCTCACCGATATGGATTTACCAGTACCTTTCTGTCCTTGTATCAGCACACCGCCAATGTCGGGGTCTATTGAATTCAATATGAGTGCGAGCTTCATGTCCTCCTGCCCTACAATTGCTGTGAAGGGAAATAGCTCACGCTGTGTTTTCATCTCCTGTTTAAAGCTGGCAAGTGCACTTCGATCTACACTTTCCTTTCCCTCGCCTGGTACCCCGGCGCCTCTGGCTATGACCGCTCCACCAGAACTACCACCAGAAACAGCACCAATACTTTCTTCCGCCTCAACAGGTGCACCGATTTTCACGCTCTCTATCTTTATCACGGTTTCTGTTGGCACCGGTGTTGCGGCTACAGGTGCAGCCACAGCAACTGGAGTAGCGTTTGCAGGCAGAACAACCTGTGGTTGTGCCATGATTTCTGCTTTTAGCTTTACACCCTCCTTAAGCATCGCACCACAGTTAGGACACACAACATCTTTTACATTTACGGTTGCGCCACAGTTTGTACATCGAAAAGTATCCGGTGCAAATTCAGTACCACATCTGGGACATTTCTCATCAGAGATGCTCACAACCTCGCCGCACTTTGGACAGATTGACTCATCCTCTATGAGCGAATGTCCGCACTCAGGGCAGAATATTGCATCGCTTTCCACAATAGCACCGCAGTACCCACATCTGCTTTCTTCTGCAAACTCAGCACCACAGTGTTCACACTTTGTTGCAAATGCACTTACAGTTCCATAGCACACGGGGCATACCGCTTCCTCACCAGCATATTTCTCCTCGCCCAGTTCTTCATCCAGAATGTTTTCTACCGCATCCACTGACCCGGTATTCTGAGTTTCATCACCAACAAGTGATTCCATATCTTCAATCAGTGCTTTTTCCTCTTGTTGCGGTGGGGTTTGAGTAGCTGGCTCCGCTCCACCTACACCTGAATCCGCTTCAACGAGCTTTTCAAGTTCGGAGATGTCTGCCAGTTCATCAGACGCTGGCGTTCCTTTAAATTCTAAACCACACACCGGGCATTTTGGAGCATTCTCATCCACATCTGTTTCACATACGGGACACTTAAAGGTTGCCATCCTTAACCCTCCTTCCGTTTGTGCATGGTCTCAACCGCCCATCCGACGAGATCTCGGTCGTTCATTCTGTTTGGAGGAACATAAAATCTTCTTCTATTTATATGTCTCACTACGAGAATCAAAATCAAAATGATTATCACAGCTGCGAGTGTTGATGTACCATACACCACACTTGGATTTTCCCAGATTGACTGCGATTGCGTGGCTACAACCTCAAATGAATAGTATGAAATGTTTGTGTAATTATAAACCTGGTCCGTTGCCTCGATTATGAGTGTATATTTACCCGGGACAAGTGGTGCATTGATGTTCACGGAAAATCTGCCATTTGCGTCTGCTGTAGCGTTCCACATATCGCCGGTCTCTGCAATTTTTAGAGATATTGTAGCATTCCGCACGGTTTCAGGACCGTGATTATAAAACACAGTCCCTGTGATTGTGAGCGTTTCGTTAATTAGAGCACGGGCCTGTACTGCGGTTTGAGTTGTGATGTTGAACGGCGGAATTATCGGAGAAACGAAGTGAAGAACCACATACATGTCTGAAGTAAGGGCTACACTCACATTCACCTGTGAGAGCTCATGGTAAGCCGAAACCATGTAATTACCAGTAAATGTTTCCTCAGTGGTATTGATTGTTTTTGCCTGTGCTGAGAAAATCACAATACCATTTGCATTCGTTGTTCCGTTTGCACACTCAACCAGATTCGCACCGATATATCTGTAGAGCCGCACAGTAGCATTCGGAACACTGCGGTTGTTGCCATTGGTCACATGAGCGATAAGATAGTGATAAAGTTCAATATTTGTGGCATGGATTTCTTTATAAGTTACATTATAAATCCTGAGCGTTCCAGGTGCGTTGATGAAAAGCAAGCCAGATGCACTGATGTTTGACACATAGAGTGAGCCATGTGCATCTATCAAAAATGTTGTATTTTCTGTATTTATCGTTGAGTTTTCAACAACCATGGTTTGCCCGTACTGGACTTCTAAGGTTTCACCGAAAATTTTTGTGTCTGTGATGGAAATATTTGCAGTAGTTGCATACAGATTCCCATGGTATTCAGAAGATGCAATATCCAGAGAACCATCTTTAATAATGATTGAGGCACATTGGAATACACTGTTGTTTATTAGTGCAGTAGCGTTATCTTGAATATATATTCTAGTTGCATTGAGTTTTGCGTTTGCCAGAATTAATTTTGCATGTTGTTTAAGATATATAGTTCCACCGACTTCTACATTGCTCCCGGTAATCTGGAGTGTGGCATTGTTTTCAAGGAATATACTTGCTAGGGTCATGTACGCAAACTCACCCGAGTTATTTTCAATCCGCAGAGATTGATTACCCTTCAAAATCAGGTCTTCATTGGATGATGGAATAATCGAACTTGTGACAATTATTTCTTTAAATGTGAGAATAATGGATTTCGTTAGTGGAATATCCACATCTGGTTCATATGGAGTAAATGAGATATTTGTGACTGCAGAACAGTTTTCGTATGTTGCATTTACAAAGTAATTTCCCAGAAATACTGGACCTTGTGTCGCTGGTTCAAATGTTTCAGTAAGAAGAGAAATTTTTGCAATACCATCTTTATCTGTTGTAGCATGTGCAACCAGCGTGCCCACATCGCCCGTGTTTCTGTACACATTAACATTGGCATTTGGTATGCTCATATTTGTGCGGTCCAGTACATGCACCACCAGTGTACGGTAGATTCTAGCCAGACCCTCGTCAATTACGGCAATTCTTTGAATGGAAGCATCATAGAACTTTGCTTCGCCGTTGGTAATTAATACACTTGCTTTAATCGCACTGTTAGATACATTCAATGAGGTAACATTGAAGACCGCCTCACTCTCAGCAATGATATTTGTGCCATCAATAATAACTTCTGGTGCAGTACATGCTATTTGTGTCGTGGAGATACTGGAATTTAGCATTTGTACGCTTCCGACTGAACTTATCGAAATATTTCCATTAACTGATACAAATGCGGTCTCAAAATTGATTGTGGCATTGTCCTTTATGACGATGTTCATCCTGTAGTTTGAAGTGAAATTTGCATATCTGATGATGAGTTTTGAGTTTTGCTCAGCAATAAGGGCGTACTGATTATCAAAAAACTGGTGCATTCTGAAGTTTGAGTATGCGATGATGAGTACTCCGTTCTCCTTCAGGTGTATGTTGCCAGTAAGCACATAATCTCCACCGATGACTCTTGTTTCGCTGTCGCCCACGATTAAATCAACGGAAGATGCACTACTCATAAAACTCAAAAATGGAACTAAACTTCCAAATAATAACACTCCAATTAGTGCATATACAGGAATTGCATTGTGTAATTTTCCCCGCAAGTTCACATACATGTAATGTATTTCATCCTATATTTAATTTTCTATTCTGTTTGAAATGTGGGTTTATCAAAAAACCTCGTGAACAAGGTACATGAAATGACCATTAATGCTCAATTGTGGCACAAACAATTTTCATAGTATATTACAACAAGCACAGCTGGCACAGAAATAAAATTTATAAAGATAAAAAAAAGTTATCTTCTCCTGCGCAGGGCAACACCCAGCAGTGCAATCGCCATGGCAATCACGGCAATCGGCGAGAGTTCTGGTATTGGTCCTCCCAGCGGATACATGTCATAGGCACTCGCACCGCCATCGATAGGATATGCGTTCGGTGTACCCCAGCCATTGCCATCCCAGTTGCTCCAGTAGTTACCCTCCTGTGCAGTGTTGTCGTACCAGTAGTTGCCACCAGCATCGTCGTATGCTTGACAGGTACCGTTCACGCCCTTGCTCGCACCGTTGTTCTGGTAGAAGTTGTTGTGGTGGATGGTGTTGCCTGTTGAACCAGAAGTGATGTAGATTGCATAGTATGTGTTGTGGTAGAAGTTGTTGTAGGTAATATTGTTGTTGTTGCATCCTGTTTGCAGGTATATACCATAGTTAGAATTGCCCGAACAGTTGTTGTTCGTGATGTTGTTGTTGCTTGAGTAATACAGCCGGATACCATTGCCAGTATTCCCATGAGCGGAGCAATTGTTGTTCGTGATCAGGTTGCTGTTTGAGTTGGCAAGATATATACCTTCCGAATTGCCAGAGCAGCTGTTGTTTGCAATTATATTGTGGTCCGAGAACTCTAAGTATATGTCTTCAATATCGCCAGAGCAATTGTTGTTCGTGATATTATTTCCTGTGGATAAATAGATATATATCCCGCTATCAGAATTGCCAGAGCAATTGTTGTTTGCGATGTTATTGTTGTTTGTGGCATAATACATATATATCCCGTCATAGTTGCCGGAGCAGTTGTTGTTTGTGATGTTGTTGTTGCTTGAGGACCAATACAGGTATATGCCATACTGTGAATTCCTGGAACAGTCGTTGTTCATGATATTATTGTCTGAAGAGTAATCGAGATATATTCCCCTATCAGAATTGCCAGAGCAGGTATTGTTCGTAATGTTGTTATTGCTTGAGCCGTGATAGAGGTCTATGCCATCATAGTTCCCGGAGCAGTTATTGTTTGTGATGTTGTTGTTGGTTGAGTAATACAGCCGGATACCATTGCCAGTATTCCCATGAGCGGAGCAATTGTTGTTCGTGATCAGGTTGTTGTTTGAGGAGTAAAGATATATACCTTCCGAATTGCCAGAGCAGCTGTTGTTTGCAATTATGTTGTGGTTCGAGAGCTCTATGTATATGTCTTCAATAACGCCAGAGCAATTGTTGTTCGTGATTGTGTTGTGGTCTGACCCAAGCAGGTAGATTGCACCCTCAGTGCCTGAGCAGGTGTTGTTCGTAATGTTGTTGTTGGTTGAGAACTCTATGAATATACCCTCCTCACCATTGCTCGAGCAGTTATTGTTCGTGATGTTGTGATTACTGCCACTGTATATCTCAATTCCTATTTCGCTGTTATCTACCGCAGTGTTGTTATTTATCCATGTCGCCACACCTTCTTCACATCTGATTCCTACACGGTTGTTATTTGCAATATTCTGTGTCAGGGTATTATTAACGCATAGGTGTTCAAGTGCAATGCCTGCACCATGTATATTGCTGGATACATTGTTGTTCCACACCGTTGTATTGTTGGTTGCCCATAACTCGATTCCACTCACAGGACTCGCGGAGATTGTGCAGTTCCTCACCGTGCTGTTCTCTACATGCTGCAAGAACACACCAAAGAGGTTATCCCTTGATGTGATATTATCTACCGTAACTTGGCTGGAAAAGCCAATATCAACAGCAATAGTAGCATTGTCAAACACATCGTTCCTTATTGTTACCGCACTACAATTTGCAAGGATTATTTGCCCTGCGTTAGAAGGCACCAAACCACCGTTTTGATTTTTGTAATAACGCACAACCTTTCCATTCACCGTGTTTGTATAGTCGATTTCATGTGTATTCCAGTTATCAAGCACATCTCCGATTATTGCAAGACCATTGTGCCACATTGTATTATTAATCACCTTGCACGATGTTGCATTCCAGAAGAGAATTGCAACGATATTATCACTGATGTTGTTGTTATAAAATTCGCCATTGAGCGTGTTGTACATTGCAATGCCAGAACCATGCGGGTCAGCTTCA
>Ga0123519_10009501_pt1 | contig 14635 bp, 6 predicted proteins | sample YelNatPaOPRAMG02_FD_87396 | JGI IMG/M metagenome (GOLD analysis project Ga0123519, IMG submission 87396) | Hot spring microbial communities from Yellowstone National Park - Yellowstone National Park OP-RAMG-02 (version 2) | ecosystem: Environmental > Aquatic > Thermal springs > Hot (42-90C) ...
CTCAGAAAAAGTGCGCTCCACCGTGCTGCGGTCTCGATCGAAACAGCCTGTGCAAGGGTTGGCTCATGCTTTTGTGGTGTCGGGCCCGGTGGGTTGTTTATGTCGCACATGGCAAAGTGATTGGCACCTTTTATGAACACAAGCAGTTTGGGCGGATCATCAATCAGTTCGTATGATTTTCGGGTAACCCACCACTTCGCGTTTTCATCATTTTTACCATTGATAATGGCAAGCGGCATCCCCTGATTATGAGTCGGTCTGATCTTTTTATCAAAAGGGTTGCCGTATGGCCGCGTATTGATGCCGCACAGCGCAGCTGCTTTGAGCTGGGGTGGTCGTGTAAAGGTCGCGCCTTTAGGGCAGAATGGATACTCGCAGGTATTTTGCATGGCACCCAGTGCGCAGGCAGCGCCGAAAGAATGGCCGAGCAGCACTATGGTCTCCGTGTCCACCCGACCGCAGACGGGCGAAGTGCTGTTGTCGTTTTCTGCCGTCATGAACGAGAGTGTATCATAGACCTGCTGCTGCTCAGAGAAAAGCCCTTCCTCGGAAAATCCAGGCACTGAAAAAAGGTTTATGTGGTTGGGAACAACAACAATGAAACCGTACCGGGCGACTTGGCGTGCGTACTCCGCATAATAGGCTTTATCAATACGTGCACCCTGCAAAAGGAGCGCAACGGGAAAAGATCTGGTTCCATTGTCATCTTCGGGATAATAGATGTCTGCTGCGTCACCATGCGGCGGGATGATTTTTTCATAGGAGGCTGCTTTTTCAAACAAAGGCTTTGGCGTTTTGGGTGCGGTAACCATGCGGAACAGTTTTGCCCCTTCAGGTGGATTGAGCATTTCTGGACCGTCTCCGCTTGCTTTGGTGGCGCCGACATACAGAGAGCTGTTGAACTGGGCAAAGCAGTCAAAGCTGACAATGTGCTTGTCGCCAAAACCGTTGCTGGTGACTGGTACCCATGTGATTCCATCAGTGGTTTTCCAGAGCGGCGCGCCTTCCAGTTCATAGGCATGCACGCCCAACTTCGGGGAATAGTTGGTGACCAGACCCGCGTACAGCTCGCCGTCGTGCACAAAAAGGTTCGCCGCGATGTTGCGGTACATGACCAAGAACAGCATGCCGACATTTTTCTTCCCGTCAAAACCGTTCGGCATGGCGGAATCCCCGCCCACGCTGTAGAACCAGCTCCCATCTTCGGAACCACCGCTCGGGGTGTAGAGGACCCGTGTGCCGCCAAGCCCCTGGATGCCCACATAGAGCTTGTTGTTGAAATCGGCAATGCTCCAGGGCATCCAGTTGCCAGTCCACATGTCGCAGTCCATGCCGCACCCAAACCCGTTTTCATTGGTTCCGGTATCGTTTTCATCAACGCCGGCATCCACAATGAGCTCCCACCCGCTGTCGGTGAGCTTTGCCATGCGCGAACAGCCGCCTCTGCTGCCGCTTGTTCCGGTGCCCCCGGCGTACAACGACGGGGCTCCTGAAACTGAGGACACGCACAGCGAAGGGATACTGGTGCTCACCGGTTTTTTTGAATCCAGGTAACCTTCGGCAGTATGAAAGTTGCCAAAACTGTTCGAGGGTTGCGTAACCGTCCATGTGTCTCCATCCTGCGTAAACCAGATCTGAGCGCCGTAGTCGTAATTGAGTGCGGTACTGACGTACAAGGTATCGTTGAAGACAACCATTGCAGGAATCATTTTGTTCCACCGATCTCCAAACCCGTTCTCATCGGTACCGGTGCCGATTTCGTAGCGATCGCCGACACGGACCTCCCCACGGTCATATTCGATAAATGGCGGCGATGGATTTTTAAAATGCTGCGCTGCGCATATCGTGTACTCACGGCTCAGGTTCCCTGCGACTTCATTTTGTTGAATTATGAGTGTGTCGCTGGTGTTGCTGATAATATCAAACTGTCGGTATTGTCCGTCGCCGGAGGTTATCTGCAGCACGCCTCCTGCCCACTGATCCGGCAGCCAATTTTTTGTGGCATCAGTAATCCGGGCTGTTGTGTCGCCATCATCCGCCTCACAGCCTGCAATGCCGGTAATGACACCTTGCTCCTCGGTATCTTTTTTATTGGAGATGACCGGCTCCCAGGTGGTGCCGTCATAGCGCCAAATTTCGCATCCTGTTGAGTCAAAGACTTTACCCTGATGACCTGATGAGAAACCGCAGTAGAGCTTATCTTTAAAAACGATCATGCGACCCCACAGGCAGGTGAGCCATGGATTGCCGTATACGCCATTTGTCTGCCCGCCGGGGAAAAGCACCTGCTCCCATGAGCCGTCATTTTTCATGCGCCATATTTCTGCACCCTGCACTTCATTTCTGGTCATCGCGTACAGTTGTCCCTTGTATTCAGCCAGTGCCACGATTCCGCAGTTGTTCTGGTTGCCAAAACCCTGGGTGATGACCTGTTCCCACATCGAGCCGTCCTCAGTGGTTTGCGAGCGTGCTGTCTGATACAAAACCATGAGGCAGAATAAAGAAAAGATGAGAACTATCAGGATTGCTTTTTTTTGTGGGTGCTTTTCCATACGCTTCTCCCCCAGCTTTAAGGTTACCTAACGCAGTGCTTGCGCGATCATGATACCGGTCATGGTGGTTTGCGTTATTGAAGTTCTCTCACGGTATTAAATCCTCCCCAAACCGCGTCCATGATCGTGCCGGGTTTGACACAGTCGCCGATGCTGATCACCCCCGGCAGGTTAGCAAGCTCTTTGTGAAAGGTGGTGCGCGGAAACATGCGGCCTGCAAACACCAGACTGTCCATGTCAATTTTGATTTCAACCCCCTTACGCTCAGCAACGACATGGTTTCCTTCGATTCGTAAGGGTATTGTTCCGCGGAGCACCATGACGCCGGCATCGCGTACCATCCTCAAGAGCATAAACCTGTTGTTGTGATCAACCATATCCATGTCAAGCTCGTCTAAGTCCTGACGGGCACACAAGGTAACCAGCTTCCCCTTGCTGGCAAGATAGACCGCTACTTCACACCCCGTGACCCCAGCACCCATGATAACTACTTTGGTACCACGGGGCTCGGTACCGTTTAATACTTGCACGGTTGTCACCACGCGAGGATCATCAAACGGAGGGGGCTCCATAGTAGCACCGGTTGCAAGCAGGACAACATCGGCACCGAACTTCTTTATGTCCTCTGCGGTGACGCTTGTGTTGAAGATGCAGTCAATCGGCAGGCGAGCAGCAAGCCGGATGAGATAGTCGCGATACCGCGCAATGTCCTTCTTAAAAGGAGGCATTGATGCTGGCCAGAGATTGCCGCCGAGTCGTGATGAGGCCTCAAACAAGGTTACCTCACAGCCCCGCTCAACGCCTGCCCGTGCAGCTTCAATACCCGCGGGTCCTCCACCGATAATGAGGATTGATTTTTTTTTCTGTAGCGGGCGAAGTTGCCAGACGGTTTCATGACCGCAGATAGGGTTGAGGGAACAGCTGGTTGGCTCGCCTGCTATCATCTGCCACAGGCACCCCTCATGGCAGCCGATGCAGGGTCTGATTTCCTCGGGTGCGTTGCGCTGTACTTTGGCGACCCATTCCGGGTCAGCAAGCAGCCCTCTCCCAATCGCAATAAAATCAGCTTTGCCTTCAGCAATCGCCTGCTGAGCAACCTCAGGGTAATGCAACCGTCCTACTGCAATGACCGGAATGCTGGTGACCGCTTTGACTTTTGCAGCGTGTTCAACCATGCAGCCCGGTTTCTGATACTGGGGCGGGTGAGGCCACCATGACGTCTCATAGCAGCCCGCATCAACATGGAGCGCGGCAATACCCAGTGCCTCAAGCTGTTGCGCAATCCAGATGCCCTCCTCTTCTTCACGACCTCCTTCAAGATAGTGGGTGAGACCGAACCGGTAGATAATCGGGAAATCCTCACCCGCATCGCGTTTAATTGCTTGGATTGCTTCACGGGCAAAGGTGAGCCGCTTTTCCCGAGAGCCGCCATATTTGTCTGTCCGGCGGTTCCAGAGTCCAGTCATGAACTGATCCATCAAGTATCCTTCGTGTCCGTGAAGCTCAACACAGTCAGCGCCTGCTTCTCGACAGCGCCGTGCTGCAGAGCCAAAAGACTGGGCGAGCGCTTCGACTTCTTCAGTAGTCAGAGCCCGCGTGTTCAGTGCTGGATAGTCTGGAACAAAATAGTTTGTGTTTTCTGATGCTGATACGGGAACAACACCATCAGGCACGACATAGGGCGGAATGACGCGGCCAAACCCTGCGGTGAGCTGAATACTCAGTTTGCAGTTATAGGCATGCACCGTCTCGGCGAGTTGGCGCACTGCTTGAAAGTGCTTGTCGTTGCCAAGATCAAGCAGCTCCTTGGCAACCGGCTCCACTGCCTGCGACACAAAGACCATTTCAGTGGTGATCATGCCACATCCACCTGCAGCACGAGCCCCATAATAAGCCCGCACGCGCTTTCCCCAATATCCGTCATCAGGATCACACAGACCGCGAATCCCCATAGGAGCCATAATAATACGGTTTTTCAGCTCAACGTTTCCAATGCAGCCGGGCTTTAAAAGTTCCATGCGATGATTTTCCTCCACCAAGAAAAGTTGTTTTGTAATGAACCCCTTGGTTTTTCCAACGAAAAAAGGATTGATGCCGTATAACTACACTAAATATGCCAATGCCACTAAATAAAAAAATGATTGTTTTAACGATAAGTTAAAATGGTTAGACGGTGGAAATGCGGAAGGGAATGTTTTATTGTGCAAATAAAAAATAACAAGGGTATTTTGTGAAAATATTATCTAACTATTCAGATTAGCTTTTTATATTTGAATGTAAGAATTTGTTAACATATGTTTGCATTTTGTTTACAGTTTTGTAATGCTGATCCCATATTTTTTTATTTTTTCATGAAGATAGACACGACTTATTTTCAGCATGGTTGCAGCTTTCGTAATGTTGTTTCCGCAGCTTTTCAAGGCTTGTAAAATCATTTCTTTTTCAGCCTGCTCGCGAACCTGCTTAAGTTTTACCTTGAGAGGATAGGGAAAAACATATCCTTCTTGCAGCGGTGAACCATTAGAAGAACCCGCTTTAACTTCGCCGTGACTACCTAAAAAATCTTCTACTTTCCCCCCAAGCAGGCAATAGCGCTCAATGATGTGTTCAAGCTCGCGCACGTTTCCCGGATAGGGATACTTCATCAAGAGCTCGAGGTCATGCGCTGAAAAATCGGGTATATTCCTTTTAAATTTTGACCGGAATTTTTTCAAAAAGTGTTCTACCAGCAGAGGAATATCTTCTTGGCGATGCCGCAGCGGTGGCAGGTGTATGGGGATGACATGGATCCGGTAATACAGGTCTTCGCGGAACCTGCCTTTTTTTACTTCTTCAAGCAAATTTTTGTTTGTGGCAGCGATGAGACGCACATTTACCCTCAGTGGGACGGTGTCACCAACCCGAATAATTTCGCCCCGTTCAAGAACGCGCAGAAGCTGTACCTGCATATCTTTATCCATCTCAGCAATCTCATCAAGGAACAGCGTGCCGCCATCGGCCTCTTGAAAATATCCCCTCCTGCTTTCAACCGCACCGGTATAAGCGCCTCGGACATTGCCAAACAGTTCGCGTGCCATAAGTTCTCGGGGAATAGCACCGCAATTGACGGTTACCATAGGTTTGTTTCGTCTGAGACTGTTGTAGTGAATTGCATTGGCAACCAGTTCCTTGCCGGTTCCGGTTTCACCGGTAATGAGAACGCTTGCATCACTATCTTTTATTGCCTCAATGAGCTGATAAATTTTGCGCATCGAGGGGGCACTGCCGATGATGTTACCATAGTGATATTTTTCCTGCAGTTTTTGGGTGAGCAGGGTGATTCGTTTTTGCTGCGCTTCGGTTGTTTGCATAAGGGTGCGGATACGCAGCAGGGATTTGATGCGTGCTTTCAGTTCCAGTGCGTTAAAGGGCTTTACGATATAGTCATCTGCCCCTTCGTCGAGGCTTTCAATTTTCATCTCTACATCTGCATAGGCAGTCAGGAAGACAAAAGGAACCCGCTGGAAGGATGGCAGCGATTTGACACGTTTGAGCAGTTCGTGACCATCCATATCTGGCATCATAATATCGCAGACAATGATGTCGGGTTGATGGTTTTTCAGTCGCTTGAGCGCTATCTCTCCGGATGGTGCGGTTATGTAGTCATAGTCATGCTGTAAAATACTGGCAATATAGGTGAGCATGTCAGGGTTATCATCAACAATGAGCACGAGGGGCTTGGTGCCGCTGATGCAATCCTGAATAACTTCCTCCCGGTAGGTTAACGCTGAAAGTGCAGGATCAGCTACCCCAGGAGGTGAAGAGGGTTCAGGGGTTGTTTTCTGCAGCTCATTTGCCGTATCGGGTATCGGAATATCTACTGAAAACACAGACCCGCTGCTGCAGGTGCTTTCAACACTGATGCTGCCCCCCATAACCTCAACCAGCTCTTTTGCATAGGCAAGGCCGATACCAGCACCACCGTAGGTTTTTTCACTTTCGAGTCCGCCCCGGTGGAAGCGATTAAAAATTTTGCTGAGCTGTTCCCGGGGGATACCGATGCCGGTATCAGCAATTGAGATGCGCAGTGTCCCTGCAGTGGCTGCTGATACGGAGCGAGCTGTTGCGCTGTTCTGCTTTCCTGTTGGTGCTGTGGTGAGGAGGGCTGTTTGCACCGTGATGCTTCCACCCTCAGGGGTGAATTTGAACGCATTACCGAGCACGTTGAACAGCACTTTTTCTGTTTTGCCCGGGTCAATCAGCACCTCTGAACGGCATGCGCAGGGATGATAGGTAAGCTGGATGTTTTTTTTCTTTGCAAGCGGTGAGAAGGAATCAAGCACCGATGCAATGAACTGGTTTATTTCTTTCTTTTCATAGGTCAATGATTGCGCACCTGAGTCGAGCATGCTGAAATCAAGTAACTGATTAATCAGGTTGAGCAACCGCGTTGCATTGTGAAGTGCACAGGAAATAAGGTCGTTATCTGATTTAGTCAGGCTCGCCTGTTTGTTTCTGAGCAGTTCCTCAAGTGGACCGATGGTCAGGGTGAGCGGTGTTCGGAATTCATGCGTGATATTGGTAAAAAAACGGGTGCGGAACTGATACGCTTCTTCGATGGCTTTCTGGGCTTTTTTTCGCTCCGTGCTATCCCGCAGGACGCACACCGCACTCGTAATGACGCCTTCTGCATCCTTCTGTATGGTTACCGTCATGTCAAGCGGAACAAGCTCGCCAGCGGCATTGAAGACGTAATATTCCCAGTTTTCAAGTTTACCGCCGCTGTCCAGCGCAAGGAGTTTTTCCATGTGGCTGTAGGTGTATTCCTGGTAGGAGTGGTCAATCACGACGGTTTCACCGGTTGTGGAGGGATAGGTGCCGGCGGACGGTCCCAGGTCATAGAGTTTTTTTCCGATGATGCTGGTTTTGTCCTTGCCAAGGATTTTTGCAAATGATTCATTGACCCGCGTGATGATGCCTCTCCCATCGGTAATAAAGATGCCATCCCCACAGGATTCAAGCACGTTTTCAAGGAAGGTTTTTTCTTCTTTAATTTGCTGCTCAAGCTGCAGCCGTTCGCGGAGGGCGCTGTCAGGGGCATCTCCTGCAAGCTGCACCTCAAGCGCATCACGCTGGGTGGTCACCTGTTGCAAATCATCTTTGAGCGTTTGCAATTCTCGCAGATCAGCGAGAAAGACAAGGCAGCCTTGTGCTGTTTTGTCTTCTGCGAAAAATTTTGTATGGTTAAGCTCCACGGGTATCTTCCGTCCGTCAGTGGTTTTTAGTTCAGTGACATAATGGTCGGGGACCGGGAACCGGGAGGTATGTAGGAATGCAAAAAAATCAGCAATGGAATACTCGGACAGTTTTTCAGAACTCACCTGTGCAAGATCACAAAACGCTTTGTTTGCTTTTATGATCTGTGTGGTGCTGTCAAACAAAAAAACAGGCATCGGAAGTCTGCCATAGACTTCGTCAAAGGAGGTGCAGACTGTTGTAAAGGAATGCGTAGCCATTGCTCTGCATCAACAGAACGACCGTGCTGTCGAGATATAATTAGTTCGCTCTGTGAACAAAATATGATGGAGTCAGCGGTGTGTCAATAGAAAATGTCTGCCGCAGGACGGGCTATTCTATGCTGATGCGACCGATAAGCTGCTCAACCTCGAGAAGGGCGATGCGGGCATCATAGCGGGCAACAATCAGGCGCACCTGCGCCTGGGCGTAGTTTACCTGTGCGTCGCGAAAATCAAGGGAGTCCGCGGCGCCCGTGGCGTAGCGCTCCTGCTGGCGCTCGAGGTTTGTGCGGGCAGTGTCAAGGTTTTGCTCCTCAAGGTGCAACTTCTCCATGCGCTTCTGAAACGTTGCGTATTTTTCCTGCACCAGTCCTGCGATTTTGTTTTTACTGTCCCGCAGGGCAAGCTCACGGGTGCGTGCCTCAAGCCGTGCATTTTGCAGATTAATACTGTCCAGCGAGCCGTTGAAAATATTGAACGACATCACCAACCCCGCTCCTGCAGTGATGGCGTGGCTTTTACGGTCTGCGAGCGGTCCCACCTCGTCACCGAACAGTGCGCGGTCGTTGTAGCCGTAGGTACCGTTCAGGTCAAGCCGGGGCCAAAAGGCTGATTGTGCTATTTTCACCGATTCCCGTGCTGCATTGAGGTTATGCTGGGCAGTCAAAATAGTGCTGTTGTTTGCTTGGGCGAGCGCCAGCAGTTGCTCAAAGGGAATGTCAAGTGAGGGGATGGGGATTTCTTTGCGCACGATGCATGGGGTGAGCGGGTCGCGTGCAAGCAAAATATTTAGGTCTTTTGTGGCAATGGTGACGGCAAGCTCTTGGTCAAGCAGCGCAGACTGGTCTTTGTTGAAATTGACCCGTGCATTCAGGAGGTCTGCTGACGAGGCACCACCTACCTCATGTCGCGCCTGCTCGCGCTCAAGGCGTGTCCGGGAGATGTCGCGGGTTTCTCGGACAACATCAAACAGTTGCTGTTGCTGCACCAGGTTGAAAAATGAGCGCATAATGCCTACTACTGTTGCCTCGATTTTGTCTTTTGCCTCAAAGTAGCCTGCGCGGGCAAGCTCATCGTAGCGCCGCTTATCAGCAAACATCCTGAACCCGTCAAACAGTGTCCAGTTCAGCCGGATGTCTGATGTCCACTGTCGGGTATCGGCATTGCCAAAACTCAGGGGCGAGCCTGTGTTTTCATTTTTTGCATCGTAGCGAAACGTCTCGCCTGCATCAAGCCGCGGCAAAAAGTTTGCCGTGCCCTTGCCAGTATTGTTGCGCGCAATTTCTGCTGTCGTGCGGGCGATGCGTATGCTGTAATTGTTTTTGAGTCCAATCTGGATGGCATCCTGAACCGTCAGCTCGCTTTCTGCTGCAGGGCAAGAGAGCCAGCATCCCATGACCAGCATGAGCAGTGTTCAGCGTGACACGCACGGCACACCAGATGTCTGATTTTCGTTCCTGTGGTAACTTTTTTTAATGTGGCACACTGTAACATCAGCGTCTCCCCGTTATCGGTGCGACAGTTTTTCTGCCTCCTGCAACTCACGGAACGCAGGCTCCACGCTTTCCGGTGTTCCCAAGGTGCCCGTGATAATGCGCTGCCCGAGCATGCGCACCCGATTCAGGCACAGAAACCCCGCCGGCAGGATCAGCAGCAGGATAAAGGTGCCAAACAGCAGCCCATAGGCGACTGAAATTGCCATAGGAATGAGAAATTTGGCTTGTCGGCTTGTTTCAAAAATGAGCGGACCTAGACCAATCGCGGTGGTGAGTGTTGTTAAAAGGATTGGGCGCAGACGCGAGATGCCGGCATTATAGACCGCTTCATACAATTTCTGTCCTGCAAGCATATTGCGGTTGATCTGATCTACCAGTACAATACCGTCATTCACGACGATGCCGGCAAGCGCTATGAGTCCATATAAGGATAGCATGTTGATCGGCAGTCCGTGAAATCCATGCCCCCAGAACGCGCCCATCAGTCCCAGCGGGATGAGTGAGCAGACCAGCAACCCCTGCAGGTAGGATCGAAAAACGAGCACGATCGTGATCAGGATACCCACAAACGCTACGGGGAAGGTTTTGATGATCGAGCGCATGACCTTTTGCTGTTCGCGGGACTGTCCCTCATAGGAGACCGAAACGCCATTGACCTGTGATAGCACCCGCGGCACCACCGTGTCTCGTATCTCTTCTAAAATCGGGACCAGCGGTGTTTCCTCATCAGCAAGACCGGCATCCACTCGGATTTCGCGTTTGCGGTTCAGGTGGTTGATATGGCTGACGGTGCGCTGCACGGTATACGTGGCAAGCTCGCTCAGAGGATATTCGCCGCCGTTGGGTGTGCGGATACGGATCTGATCAAGATACCCCTGCGAGGCACGGTCGCTGTCTTTATACCTGACCCAGACGCGGATTTCATCCTTGCCGCGCTGGATGCGCTGAGCTTCCTGTCCGTAAAATCCCTGCCGTACCTGTCCGACAATATCGCGAAGCTGCAAGCCGAGTGCATGTGCACGTGGTTTTAAGGTAAGGGCGATTTCCCGCCGTCCTTCCTGCTCAGAGTCCGTGACATCGGCAAGCTCTTTAAAGTTTTTCAATTCCTCGACCATCAAACTGCATGCTCTTCTGAGTTCGCCAAGGTTACTCCCAAGAAAACTCACCGATATCGGTTTTCCAAACATGCTGAATCTGCCATAGGAGAGCTCGCGCGCTTCAGGCAGGGGACCTACGGCATCGCGGATACGAGAGGCGATGAGAAAACTGTCCATCTGCCGTACTTCACCGTCAAGAAGCTGCAGGGTGAGCATGCCGGCATGGCTGCCCGTGTCGCCCAAATCATTATGACCAACCTCACGAAGAATGCCAAGAATCACATCTTTGCCGTCAGGTCGTTCGGATTTGAGCTGTGCATTGATTTTCCAGCACGCGTCTTCAATATATTTGAGTATTCGTTCTGTTTCTTCCTCCTGCGTCCCTGCGACAAGTGAAAGATTTATGGGCACGGAATCAAAATCAATAAACGGGAAAAACGTCAGTCCGATGAACCCGCCGCGCACAAGACCGACTGTCATCAAGACAAAAGCAGCCGGCGCGATCACGGTTATCCATTTATGTCGAAGCGTTGCGCGCAGTACGGGTGCATAGACCCGCTGGGTAAACCATTCAATGATTGCTTCAAGTCGCTGCCGTACCCGGTGGTTTGTAGTGTGCGGATGCAGTCCTTTTGAGTGAGCAAGGTGGGCAGGAAGGATAAAAAAAGCCTCGAGCATTGAAAAGACGAGTGCAACAATGACAACCAGCGCCAGATTCCAGATGGATTTTCCAAGGAAGCCGTCAAGAAAGAAAAACGGCACAAAAGCGATGATGGTGGTAAAGACTGAAGTGAACACCGGCCCCAGCATCTCAACCGTGCCGTTCACGGCAGCTTGGATTGCCGGTTCGCCGTGTTCATAGTGGGCATAAATATTTTCACCTATCACGATAGCGTCATCAACCAGAATGCCAACTACGATGATCATGCCGAACAGCGCAGTCGCGTTGATGGTAGTACCGAGCATGTTGATAATGATAAACATGCCGGCAAATGCGGTCGGAATTCCCGTGGAAACCCAGAAGGAAAGCCGCAGGTTTAGAAAAAAACCAAGCAGCGAAACGACCAGAACGAAACCGAACAAGCCGTTTTTGGTTAAAAGCTCAAGGCGCTGTTTGAGCGATACCGTGCGGTCATCGAGCACCACAAGCTGCATGCCGGTATTTTTTGCATTGAACGTCGCGATGTACTGTTCAATACGCCGGGCAATAGCAAGAATGTCTTCCTGACCGGTGCGCTCCACTTTCAGTTTTACTGCATTGCGTCCGTTGTACCAAGTCTTGTCGGGAATTTCCTCCCACTTTTCCTTTACCTCAGCAACATCCCCAAGCCGTATTATGGTGCCGTCCGGGTTGCCGCGCACCACAATACCGTGGAGCTCTTTGGCATGGTATTTTTTCCCCCATGTCCGAATGAGAATTTCTTCATCCTTGGTTTGTACGGTGCCGGCAGAAAGATTGACGTTGGCAGCGGCGACGGCAGTTGCCACTTCCTGAAATGTCAAAAGATAACGACGCAGGTCTGCCTCTGATACCTCAACGGAAAACTCAAGTCGGGGTAGTCCTGATATCGTGACCTGCGATATTTCATCAGTTGCCAGCAGATCGTCACGGATTGTGTCTGCGACGTGTTTCAGATTAAACAAATCAGTGTCGCCCAGCAGCACGAGCGACATGACATCATCGCGGTACCGGCGCTCATAAATTACCGGTTTTTCAGTGTTCTGGGGAAATGAGCTGATGCGGTCAACTGCGTTTTTTATGTCCTGCAGGGCCTTGTCAGTATCTGCACCCTTGAGGATTTCAACGGTAATTTGAGCGAAATTTTCCTGTGATACTGAGGTGACGCGCTCAATGTTTTCAATGCCTTCGATGTTCTCTTCAATTTTTTGGACAACACCTTCCTCGACTTCTTCGGGAGAGCCACCCAGGTATTCAACTTCAATCATGATGATGTCGGGCTTGACTTCAGGGAAAAACGAATACCGCATGGTGCGCGCAGAAATTACCCCAAACCCGATCAAACTCAGGACCAGCACATTGCTCCAGATGGGATAGCGGATAAAAAACGCAATAATAGATTTCACGAGCGGTTTCCCTCGAGGGGTATGTTTCTTGGCCGAGCCCGCATGCCGGAATACACCCCTTGGAGCATCTGCGTGACCAGCAGCTCACCTTCGGCAAGACCGCTGGTGACAACGACAGCATCCGGCTGTTTGCGCGCAATCCCAACGTTGCGGTAGTCAAGCACACCGTTGCGAACCACATAGACAAATTGCTCTTCATAGATGGCGCGGCGCGGCACTATGACTGCTCGGGGGATAGTGCGACCAGTGATTATGGCTTTGACAAAAACGCCGTCATACAAACCATCGCCGGAATTGTGGTCAACGGTGACATATACATGAACGGTCTGGGTTTTTGTGTCAATGGTGGTTCCGATCCGTGTAATGCGACCTTGCCACGAGCCTGGGATTTCAGCAGACGTGAGCTGGACGGGCTGCTGGTGATCAATCCAGGGTACATCCTCAGCAGGAACCGGCAGGGATGCTTCCAGCATCTCAAGGTTGATGATTTCACCGATTTTTGTGCCGGGACGGACATTAGACCCAATGCGCAGATCAGCCGTTGCAATAGATCCCTCAAACGGTGCGCGGAAAAAGTGCTTCTCATACATGATTTCAAGATCGCGGATCGTAAAATAGAGTTTGTAGACATTAAAGCGGGACAGGTAAAGTTTTATCTTTTGGTTTGCTGCCTGCGGCAGCTCCGGAACCGGTCGGTCGAAGGTACAGCGGTTGAAATAGTCCTGCCAGATACGGTACTGGTCGGGGAAATCTATTTTGATTTCAGGGAGCACCCCTGCAAGCGCGGTAAGCAGCTCACTTTTTGTCGTGTTGATATCAAGTACGATTTGCCGGGTATCAACCTTCACCAGAAGGTCGCCCCTGCGAAACTGTTGACCTGGCTTAAAAGGCACTGCGCCCTGCTCGAGCATTCCTGTGACTTCACTGTAGAGAATGACGGGTTGTGCTGAAATCACCCTCCCGTATGCAACTATTTCAGCCGGAATGTCCCGGAGCTGCACCGGCTCAACTTCAACAACTTTTACCATCTCTTCTGGTGTCCGTCGCGGGGGTCGCTCTCTGAAACTTGCAAAAAAGAAGAAAGACAAAACGCCAGCGAGTAGAATGAGGAGTGGAATACCATAGGCAATTCTTTTTTTCATTGTCAGACTCCATAGTCCTGAAGCTCTGCGGCGAAGGCGCGCAGTGCAGCAGCGGTGAAGCGGGTTATGTGGCGTGCAAGGCGCTCAAAGGTTTCAGGAGTGTACTGAAGTGGAGGGTAGAGCCGAGGAATGACGTGTCTGCCGTACCGGTAATGCAGACACTGTCCGATGATGCTAAAACGCACTGTTTTATGAGTTCTTCATCAGCACGTTGCCCAAGGAGTGCTGCTACGATTGCACACAGCCGTTCATGGTGCGGTTTGATGATATCGGTAACAATAACGTCGAAGATGCCTGAGGGTTCATTCATTTCCCAAACCATAATTTTGCTGGCATGGACGTTGGTGCTTTGGTCAAGAATTTCACATAGGAATGAGTGAATAAAGCGCTCGAGCTGCTCCTCTGGCGAGAGCATTTCCTCAGGTAAATGTCTGCCATGGTTCTGGCTGCGAGCTGACAATCCGAGTGCATGGAGGCAGACTTCTCTATAAAGGTTTTCTTTGCTTCCAAAATGGTAATTGACTGACGCAACATTGACTCCTGCCCGGGAACAAATTTCACGAATCGTTGTTTTATGAAAACCCTGTTCGGCAAACACCTCAGTTGCTGCGCTGAGAATTCTTTCCTGGGTGATTTTTTGTACAACAGTTTGGTTTCGCATGGGCAAGGATGCAAACAAATGTTTCAATCAATTATTTAAAACATTTGTTTGTTTTTTGCAATTAAAAATTTTTTAAGTATTTATAGTAGGTTAGAAATAAATAGAAA
>Ga0123519_10009504_pt1 | contig 14633 bp, 12 predicted proteins | sample YelNatPaOPRAMG02_FD_87396 | JGI IMG/M metagenome (GOLD analysis project Ga0123519, IMG submission 87396) | Hot spring microbial communities from Yellowstone National Park - Yellowstone National Park OP-RAMG-02 (version 2) | ecosystem: Environmental > Aquatic > Thermal springs > Hot (42-90C) ...
GTATTTAGTTTTAGAAGATTTAAAATCTATTATATCAATGTTCTTATTATCGATTACATTTATAAAATCTATTTTCCCTATTATTATATCTTTTGTTTTAAGCTCAAAATTAAAATTTATCTCACAATAAAATTTTTTAGTATTACTTTTATCTTCAGCTTCATTATAATTTTCAAGAAAATAATTATTTACAAAATTTTCATAAAAATTTTGTAAAATAAAATCTCCTTCTTGAATCATTTCATTAAAATAAAAATTAAAATTAAATTGACTTTTATATTTTTGCATTTCTTCATGGAAAATATTTATCAAATTACTTAATTTATATTCTGAATTTTGCTGAAAAAATTTTTTTATAACTTCATGGTAAATAGAACCCATTAATAAAGAAATTTTTTCTTCTTTATCTTCAATTTTAAATAAATACTTTATTTTATATTTTAAAGGACATTGATTATAAGTATCGAGTGAACTATAAGAAAATTGATTACCAAAATTATTAAATATATTTAAATTATTTATTGTTTCTTTTTTTAAATTCCACCAATCTTTAAAGTTATATATATTATTTAAAAATAAAATATAATCTTTATATTTTTTTGTATCATAAAATAAATTTTCATTGATTCTATATGTAGCGACTATAGCTTTCTTTTTTAATAACCATTTGTTCCTTAAATAATTAAAATAATCTATATAATAGCTAAACTCATTATTTTTATAATTATTGTTTGAATTTGTTTTTCCATATTCTTCATTTTTAAATTTCTCTTTTTCTTTTAAATTTTTATAATCATTATAAATATCTATAAAAAAAATTGATTGCTTTTTATATTTATTTGAAGTTACATATAAAAAATTTTTAGCTCTTGTTAAACCAACATATATTATTTTTCTTTCTTCTTCTTCATGAATTTTCTTTACTTCTTCTTCAGTTGGGTAATATTTTTCTAAAAACATTTGAAATATCTTATTATCATAAATTTGTGGTTTATAAAAATCAGAAGGAAAATAACCTTTATTTAAAAACGGAATAAAAACTGCTTCAAACTCATAATTTTTACTTTCATAAAAACTAATTATTCTAACTCCATCATTTTTATTAATATCTTTATCACTTTCTTCAATTTCTTCTATGAATTGATTGTCTCTTAATTTATCTATATAGTAAAAATAATCAACTAATGAATTATTATTTAAATTTTCTTTACTAAAATTTTTAATGCTTTTAAGATAATCATTTAAAACTTTTATTAAATTTTTCTCAGAATTATCAAGCTTATCATAATTTAAAAATTTTTCTTTAAAACCAGTTTTTTCATCTTTAATTAAATCAATAAAAAAGCTAAATGAATTCGAATTAATTTTTTTTGAAAATTTATTAATTAACTTAATAAAATTAGATAATTTTTTAAAATTTTTTTCATCAATATTTTTAAAATATTTTAAATTATATATTAGAAACTGCCATAAATTATTATTAAAGCGATTGGATTGTGATAAATATATTGATTCTACTTCTTTAAAAAACAAAGGATTTATTTTAAAAAATTCAAAAGATAATAAATTTTTAATTAAAAAATCAATTTGATTTGAATTATTTTTAATATTTCCAATATTCTTGTAATTATTTATTTTTTCATTATGAATTTTTTTATTAATATTATTTTCATTAATATCTATAGTAAATTTCGTTTTATTTTCACTTAATAAACTATGTTTTAAATATTTATTAAATTCATTTATTAAAATACTTAAATTTGCAATATTTAAAATAAATTTAACATACTTGCTTGAAGGAGCAGATCTTGAATTTCTTAAATAATAATTTACATTATTTTGAATTAAAAAATTTTCAATAATTCCTGTTTCAAATTCAGACCCTTTTAAAATAATAGCAATATCTTTTAATTTAATATTATTAATTTTATTAAGATAATAAATCTTAGATAAAATAAAATTTAACTCTTCATGTAAATTATTAAAACTTTTTACTATTACTTCTCCGTTAAATTTATTTAATTTTTTCTCATTACTATTTAAATTGACACTATCATTATCATTATTGCTATCCTTAGATGCTTTTATAATTCGGGTGTTATTTTTGCTAATGAATTTATTTGAAATTTCATTTATTAAAAAATTATTTCTAAAATTTTTATTTAAAAAAATTATATTTTCTTTATTTATAGTTTTATAAAAACTAAAAAAATTATTAATATTTGAACCTCTAAAAGAATAAATTGATTCATCATCATTTCCGAAAAAAACTATATTGTTGTTTGAAATTTTTTTTATAATTTCTGCTTGAGCATAATTTATTTCTTGTAAATCATCTACAATAATAAAATCATATTTTTGTTTATATTCAGATAATATTTTTTTATCGGTATTTAATATTCTTTCAGTTTCTTGCAAAATTCTTCCATAATCATATAAATTATTATTTTCTAATTCTTGGTTATACTTTAAATAAATATTATTGATTTCAGACATTAACTCATTTACATATGGGGTAAATTTTTTTGATAAATCCTGGGGAGTAAGTAAATTTTCTTTTGACCTTAATATAAAGTCAAAAATTTCTTGTATGATGCTAACTCTGGTAAATGAGCTGCTATTTAAAAGTTTTACTACATGAAAATAATTATTTTTATCTAAATTATTTAATATATTAGTAATTAGTTCCCATTGTTGTGGAGCAGTTAATAATTTTATGCCCTCTAATATATTATTAAATTTAGAAATACTATTTTCATCACTATATATATTTGAATTATTATTTAATGCATTATTAATTATGACATTGCTTATTAAATAATTATTTAAAAAATCAAGGCAAAATGAATAAAAAGTTAGTATTTGTATTTCATTTAAAGAAGAACTAATTGCTAAAGAAACTTCATCTCTGTAAAATTTCGAAGCTTTTCTATTAAAAGTAAAAACAATTATTTTATTTTCATTTATTTTTTGATTACAAATTAAGTATTTAATAAACTGAATTAAAAAAAAGCTTTTACCTGTACCTGGACAACCAGTAATTAAAAAATTTTCTTTTTTCTTAATTATATAACTGAAATAATTTTCATAATCAAATTTTATAGACATAATAAAAAAATAATTTTGGAGCGGACTACGGGAATCGAACCCGCCCCTTGAGCTTGGGAAGCTCATGTACTACCACTGTACTAAGTCCGCTTTATTTTTAAAACTTATAATTTAAGTAAAATCTAGTAAAAAATTTTATTATATAACCCATTTTTATTGCAAATTAAATTTTAAAAAATAAAAAATAAAATATTAAAATTAACTATAAAACTTTCTAGTTTATTCTTTGTTTTCGTTAGTTTTATTTTCTTCTAAACTATTATTTCTATCTAAATTTATATCTTGCTCATTTTTTATTTCACTTTTTTCTTTTTCTATTTTCTCTGTGATAACTTTTGTTGAGGATGGTTCATATTTTATATTTGATAAATTTGTAATTGTTAAATTAACTTTAAAAACTTTTATTCCTAATTTATTTACTGAAAAATCTGTTGCATTTTTTATAACTTCTTGCATTTTATCAGGAACATAACAATCAGAACTAATTTTTGAATAAATATTTAATATAACACCATTAGATTTTGGAACAACCTTAACTATAACATCTGATAAACCACCAATTCTACTAACATTTTCTCTTACCTGACTAGCTACTGATTCCAAAGTTATCATTCCTTTCCCTTCTCTTACAGCAGTAACGATAGCAGTCTTTGTTTTTTTTCTATAAAATTCAAGAACAAGCAATAAAATACAAAAAATAATTATAGCAAGTAAGATTAGAATCGTTATAGAGGTTGAAATACTTTTATTTGGATTAAAAAATTTATTTATGACATCCGACCATTTAAAAATTTTTGTAAAGCTATTAAATATTCCTACAATGGAAAGACAAATAACTGCAATTAGTATTAAAATAACTACAATTTTATTAAAAATATTCATGATTCACCTTCTAGTGTTTATTTTTATTAAATTTTCTTTTAAATTAAATTATTATAATTAACTTTACACTTGTATTAAATTAAGCCTACAATAAATTAAATTAAATATTGCTTATATTATAGATTATTTTATAATTTTTTAATATTAATAAATAATTAAAAACTAAGAACATAAAAGGATATTAATTGATGGATAAAACTATTATTATATTAAACCCTTCTGCTGCTCAAGGAAAAACAATTAAGAAAAAAACAGAAATAGAAGCATTATTAGCCAAATACAATATTAATTATCAAATTTATATTACAAAAAATGCTAATGATATTAAAGAATCAACTAAAAGATATCTTAATGATGGTTATAAAAATTTTATTGGTATTGGTGGTGATGGGACATTACATTATATTGCTAATATAATTGCAGGTACTGACTGCAATCTCGGAATAATTTCAACAGGATCAGGAAATGATATTATAAAATCATTTGGTATAAACAACGAAATTGAAGAAAATATAAGAATAATTAAACAAGGTAAAACTTCAAGAATTGATTTAGGACTTTATAACAATAATCAATATTATATAGGAGTAGCAGGTACTGGATTTGATTCTGAAACAACAAAATATGCTAATGAAACAAGATTACCATTAAAAGGTAAAGCAAGATATAATTTTGCTACATACAAAACATTAATTACATATAGATCCAAAATTTTTAATCTTAAATATGACTTAAATATTAGAGAAATTAATATGATGATGATGGTAGTTTCTAATTTAAAATATTATGGTGGCGGCATGAAGATAACTCCTGATGCAGATCCTTTTGACGGTAAATTCGATGTTTGTTTAATAAAATCTATGTCAAAAATAACTTTTATTAAAAGCTTTCCAAAAGTTTATGAAGGCTTACATTTACAACTGCCCCAAGTTGAATACTTTAAAACCAATGAAATTGATATTGATTGTGATTATAAACTTGATGTTTATGGTGATGGTGAATACATGGGAAAACTTCCAGCAAATTTTAAAATTGCACCTAAAATGCTAAATATTTTTTTACCATAAGCCACAATAAGCAATATAAAATAATTATATTTTCTAACTCCTAATAATAAATAAATTAAATAAATTAAATAGTGAAAATATTTAAATAAAAATAAGTTAATTATTTATTTTTGAAATCTTACCCATGTGCCATTTTTTATTATAAAAATTGTTGACTGAGGATTTTTTAAATTACCATTTGAATCAAACTCTATATGGCCTGTTACACCATCAAAAGATGTATTTCTTAACTCATCTATATAATCAGCAGGTAAAATAGAATTTGCTTTCTTCATAGCTTCTATTAAAATATAGAAAGCGTCATATGCATATGGGGCAAACTCTCCAGGCTCCTTAATCTCAATACCTTTTATCTGAGGCGCAGTATCTTTAAATTTACGCCAAAATCCTATAGCCCTAGGATCCTCAGAAAACATAGCAATTGACGGAGGAGTTGGGACAATTGCAACTAATCCTTCAAGATATTTAGCATCTGCTAATTGCAATATACCTTCATCCATTCCTAACTTTTCTGTTAAAAAATTTGATTTAACCCCAGTTTCTCGTGCAACACTTAAAACTTTTGCAAGAGTTTGATAATCCCCACAAAAAAATATTAAGTCACAATCATCAATTAATAAATTTTCAGCAAGTAATTTATAATCTTCGGTTTCTGGTTTAATAGAATATTTTTTATAAATATTTATTTTTGAATCAGGATTATTTGTTAATAATTTTTCAAGATACTCAATAAAATTAATAGAATACTCTGTATTAGTATTAATTATTACCATTTTTTTAGATTTATAATTATTAATAATAAAATTAGCAACATTTTCAACAATTTGATTATTGCTAATAATTACCCTAAAAAAATTTGATCCTGCTTTTTCTAAATCATTTCCTGTTGCACTTGGAGTTACCATAGGAATATTATAATCCTGGTATATTGGTAATGCTGCTTTTGTTGTTGCATTAAAAGAAGACCCTATAACACCAGATACATTTTCTTGAACCATTTCCTGAGAAACAAGATACGATTTTTCTGCATTGCCTTCATCGTCTTTTGACACTATACTTATTTTATAATCAAATCCAGCAATTCTAACTGGAGCAAGTTCACTAGCAGCTATATTAATGCTTACTAATTGTTCTTGGCCATAATTTTTATAGTCACCAGTTAAAACACTTTGGCTACCAATTTTAATTATTCTTTCTCTTTGTGAACAACTTGTAATATTAATAGAAAAAAATAAAAATAAAACTAAAATTAAAGTTAAAGAAACTGCATATAATAAAGACTTAACATTCTTTTTCATAAATTAACTCCAAGATTAAAAATATTATATAATTTAATAAAATTAATATATAAATAGATTATAAAATAATTTTATAATTTATAGCTTAGCTGATTATATCAAAAAATAAGTTTTTTATAATTATTTTTAAATTAAAAAAATATAATATAAAAATTTTTTATTTTAATTTTATTTTAATTTTTTTTTAAAAAATGTTTTAATATTATTAATTTATTAATTAAAATAAAATTTATTTAAAGTTTTTATTTCATTTAAAAGTGTTTTAAAATACTTCCTTTTAAACTTTAATAATAATATATAACCTTAAAATTAAGGAGGTTTTATATGAGCGTAGCAATTGTTACAGATAGTTCTTCAGATGTTCCTAAGGATATTTGTAAAAAATATAATATATCAGTTGTGCCACTATATATTATTTTTGGTAAAGATACTTATAGAGATGACGGTACGCAAATAACAATAGATCAATTCTATGAAAAAATAAAAGCAAGTACTGTTATGCCGACAACTTCCCAACCTACAACTATTGATTTTTTAGACACATATAAAAAACTTTTAGAAAATCATGAGAGTATCATCAATATTTTAATTTCTAAAAAAATGTCTGGAACCATTGCTTCAGCAGAGTTAGCAGCAAAAGAATTGCCAGACGCAGATATTACAATAATAGACTCAGAAAAAGTTCATATGCCTTGTGGTTTTTTAGCAATAATTGCTGCTAAATTAGCAATGGAAGGAGCATCAAAAGAAGAAATTCTTCAAACTATTAATGAATATAAAGAAAAAGTAAAAGTTCTTTTTATACCAAGTACCCTTGAATATTTAAAAAGAGGCGGTAGAATAGGAAGAGCTAAATCTTTGCTTGCATCACTTCTTGAATTAAAACCAATATTAACTTTACATGAAGGTGAGGTTTCTCCGTATAAAAATACTAGAAGATGGGAGCATGGCAAACAAGAGATTATCAATATAATGGAAAATATGGTTAAAAATCCTTCTAAATTACATGTTTTTGTAGGTGATTCTGATCTTAAATCTGAAGGTGACGAATTCTTAATAAAAATTAAAGAAAAATTTAACCCAGTTGAATTAATTAGAGGTCCAATTGGATGTATTGTTGGCTCACATCTTGGTCCAGGAGCATTAGATGTTACATTTTACGAAGATTAAAAATATTAGAAATTATTTTATGGAAAAAAAAGAAGAAGAGATAAGAAAACAAAAAAAGATAATTAGAAATAAAATTTCCTATTTAAGAAATAACTTATCTCTTGAAGAACATAAATTAAAAAGTGAGTTAATAAAGGAAAAATTAATTAAACTGGATGAATATATTAAAGCAAATAATATATTTATTTATTATCCATTTAGAAGTGAAATTGACACTACATTAATAATTGAACATGCTTTAAAAAATAATAAAAAAATTATATTACCTAAAATTGATAATAATAATTTGAAATTATTTTTTATTTATGATATTAAAAATGATTTAAAAATAGGTAAATACGGTATATTAGAACCAGATAATTCTAAATGCAAAGAAGCAATTATTGATGATATTGACTTAGCAATAGTACCTGGCTTATGTTTTGATTTATATTTTAATCGTTTAGGATATGGGGGTGGTTTTTACGATAAAATTTTAAGTAAATTAAAAAAAGATATAAAAATAATTGCACTTGCTTTTGATTTACAATTAATAAACAAATTGCCGATATGTAAATACGATAAAAAAGTTAATATAATAATCACAGAATCAAAAATTTATAGGGATAATAATATACATGAATAATATTAATAATATTACAAGTAATCTAAATTTTAGCCAAAATCAAAATAACGACAATAAAATTAATGATAATAAAATTGCCATTTTAATTCCTGCTTATAATGAAGGGAAAAGCATAAAAAAAACAATTAATAATTGTTTAAAATATGGCTTAGACATAATTATTGTAAATGATGGTTCCACTGATAATACAAAAGAGGTATTAAAAGAATTCGAAAATAAAAAAAATATTATTATTATTAATCATGATATAAATAAAGGTAAAGGAGAAGCTTTAAAAACTGGTTTTAATTATATTGTCAATAATAATTATTTAGGTGTAATTACAATAGATGCCGATGGACAACATGATGCAAATGAAATTCAATGTTTTTTAGATCAATTAAAAAATAATAATTATGATTTAATAGTCGGAAGTAGATTTAAAGACACACAAGGAATGCCATTTATTAGAAAATTTGCTAATTTTTTTACTTCTTGGATTATTTCTCTCATTGCTGGGAAAAAAATTGAGGATGTTCAATCTGGTTTTAGATACATAAATTATGATATTTTAAAAAATATAAAATTAGAAACAAAAAATTTTGATACTGAGCCAGAATTAATATTAAAAGCTAGCTGGTATAACTATAAAATTGCAAATATTCCAATTAAAACTATTTATTCAATAGGTGAAATTAAAAGCCATATTAATCCAATCGTTGACACAATTAAATTTCTTAAATTAGTTACTAAAAGTATTTTTTTAAAAAGAAAATTTTTAAAGAAAAAGGTAAAATTTAATTAAAATTTTTATTAATAAATTATATTTATTGAATTAATTGTATTTATATTAAACGAATAGAATAAAATAATAAAAATTATAATAATAAAATTAGTAAAATTAATTTAAATTTTCTTGTTCTTCTTTTAATACTTCAATCATTTTCATGGATACTACTTTGTCAAATTGTTTACCAATATTATCTTCAATTTCTTTTATAGCTTGTTGATTATTTAAAGCCTTTCTATATGGTCTATCAGTTGTCATAGCATCATAAGAATCAGCTACACTAATTATTTTTGCAAACAATGGTATTTTATCTCCACTAATTCCAAATGGGTATCCACTTCCATCTAATCTTTCATGATGATAAAGTACTGCAGAAGCATGATCTTTTAAAAAAGTTATTTCTTTCACAATATCATAGCCAACTAATGGGTGTTTTTTTATTTCAATCCAATCTTCATTTGTTAATTTTTGGGTTTTATTTAATATTGATAAATCTACTTGTATTTTTCCAATATCATGAAGATTTGCAATATTTTTAAGCATTTCAATATCATATTCATTTAGTCTTAATTTCCTTGCTATTTTTTCTGAATATTCTGCAACTCTCATTGAATGGCCAGCAGTATATACGTCCTTTGCTTCTACTATTTTTACAATATGCATTATGCTATTTAAAAGTGCCTTTCTTTCATTAGTTCTTAACATATAACTGTACTGGGTAATGATTAAAGGCATTAAAGTAAGAAGTAAAGTAAAAGGACCATAATTTTTATACAAAAAAGAAATAGCTATAGATATAACTATTAAAAAAATATGAAATGGTAAAAGCCAAGCAAAATTAAACATCCATACATTTATTACTTTTATATTTTTTGTAATAGAAATTATTGAAGCTGTTAAAAAAGTATTTAAAAGAAAAAATATTATGGAAACTAAGAAAATTATTCCAATATTCCTAGGATTAAAAACATTGGTGATTGAATTATCATACATAATACCAAATACTAGACTAGTTATGCCAATTGAAACTAAATATTGACCACTATTAAATAAATGTTTGTAATATGGAGCTTTTTTAATAATATCTCTAACACTAATTGAAGAAACTAATGTAACTATAACTGCTGAAGCTGGACCAAAAATAAGTAAAGCGGCTAAAGAAATCCCAAAATTAACAGACACAAATCCTGTTTTAGGAAGCGGTACTGAAAAATTATCAGCAGCAAAAATTAAAATGCTAAAAAGTACCGTTCCTAAAACAGAGATATTTTTAAACCTATAAATTACATATCCTGCAATCGATAAGCCTAAAAGAAATATAGTGAATATATATGTCAATAAAAAACTTTTATTATTTTCTCTCACTAATATTCCTTTTTATGAAATAAATGAAATTATAGCAAATAAACATAAAATAATTAAGATATTATTTAATATAATTATATATTAAATAATATAATTATTTTTTCATTTTTACCATCTAACTGTTGAGCCAAAACCTATGAAAGAGAAAATCATTTTGAAAAATTTAGCCATTTTTAACACCTCTCTTTTGTTATTAAAATTAGAATTAAAATTACTTAAAAAAATATTTATTACCATCTTACTGTTGACCATCTAACTGTTGAACCGTTAGCCATTTTTTTACCCTCCCCTCGTTTTAAGATTAAAAACACTTTTGCTTTTTTAGTTTTGGTATCCTGTAGTATTTTTTTAAAAATACTTTCATTTTTACCATCTAACTGTTGAGCCAAAACCTATGAAAGAGAAAATCATTTTGAAAAATTTAGCCATTTTTAACACCTCCTTAAAATCCTTATGTTTTTTTAATAAATAGCTTAACCATTGCTATACCAAAGTTTAAACTTTTGAATTGCATTTATTATTTGTTCATTAAAAATTAAAAAAATTATTAGCAAAATTAGTATAACTATCATTATTACTATTAACTTTTCCCACCATTTTAATTTGTTGTTTTGGTTAAAATTTTCAATCATATTTCAATTAATTTTTTTTATTTTTTTAATAAAATAATAAAATAATTATTAAATAAGGTTTTTTGTTCTAGATTCTATAAATTCTTTTAAATTATCAGAAGTAATTCTCCAAGAACTCCTGCCCTCTCTAATTTTAAAACCTTTTAACTTTCCACTTTTTAACAATGCCCAAACATTATCTACAGAAAGTTGCAATATTTTTGCTACTTGTTCTGCAGAATATAAAATAAATCCAGAGTCTTTATCTTTAAATTGTTCTTCTTCTTTTTCTCCAACAGCCACACCCGTAAAAGAATCTAAAAAATTATCTAAATCTTTTTCTTTTATTCTTACAGCTTTTCCTATTCTTATAGCTTTTAATTGTTTTTTCATAATTAAATTTATAAGTTCTGATTCACTTATGCCTGTAAGTTCCGAAACTTCTTTTATCGTATAAAGATTTTGCTCTTCCATTATTTTAAAATATGTTTATTAAGTAAGTTTGTAGCTTCATACTCCATATCTAATATTGCAGTTTGTATATTAAAAAAATTAAAAAATCTTTTATTAACATCTTTGTAATAAGGAATTTCAAATGAAATTAAATGGTTAGAAATTTTTTCAAATTCAGATTTTTTAATTGGCAAATTATTATAAGGGTTATTAATAATGTTTATTTTGTTTTGTATCTTTAAATGTTCATCTTTAAATTTATATCTAGCAAGCTTTAATGCGTTATTTTTATCAGGTAAAGAAATAATGAATAATAAATTTGATAAATTAATAACCTCGTTTATTAAATCCGAAGAATTATTTGGTAAATCTATTATTATAAAATTATAATATGTCTTTACTAAATCAATTAATGAGTTTAATAAAGTTAAATTAAATTTATTAAATGAATCTATTGATAATGGTGGCAGTAAAATATCAAAATCAGTTGGGTTATTTATCAATAATGATTTTTGTAAAGCAGATTCTCCATCTTTATAATTTTCAATATAATAATTTAGGTTAGGAATTTGATTTGTATTTAAAAATAAAGTTAAATCTGAGAATGTATTTGAAAAATTTAAATCTATTAATAATATTTTTGTATTTAGTAATTTTTTTAAATAATATGCGATATTAAATGCAATAGTAGTCTTCCCAGTTCCACCTTTTAATGAATATATAGATATTATTTGCTGATTAATAACTTTATAATTATTTTTTGGGATAGCTTCTTTTTCAATTTTTGAAATAATATTTATTATTTCAAAAATATTATTTTCACTTTGAATATTTAAATTTATATACTTAGGAATAGTAAAATTATATTTTTTTAAGTTCTTATTATTGAAAATTATATTTGCATTCGGGTTTTTATTTAAATATTCATCTAAAACTTCATTATTTTCTAAATCAACATCTATAATTACAAAATCTGGTAAATATTCTTCAAGATAATATCTTAGATATTGTTCATTCTTAATTACAACTAAATCAATATTTTGTGGCTTATATTTAGTTATACTATCAGTTATTTCTCTATTTTTAGAAATTAATAATATTATTTTCAATTTATTTTTGTTATTAATAACTTATTAATTTTTTTATTAGTAAAAATAGCTGATTACGTTATATTTTATGTTGTATGGCTACATATATTTTTATTAAAGCTAATTTTATAATTTTATAATATATTTATTATTTTTATTTGTCAAATAAGTTTATAAAATATTATTTTTTTATAATATTATATTAAATGTTTTATTATATTATTTTATAAACTATTATATTTAATTATTGTTATTATAAGCTATATTATTATTATTTAACTTATTTTTATAGTTATTATAGGTTATTTAGGAAAAAATAAGAAATTAAATTTAAAAATTTACTAATATTAATGGGTCAATTAATGGGTTATTAATAAAAATATTAAAAAATAATTAAATCTAAAATATATATTTTTTAAAGCAACAAGCGGGCTTATAAATGAAAGTTAGATATTTATATATATAAATTTTTTATCTATCTATGTTATTTTTATTTTATTTTTTAGAATAGAAAATATTTCATCTTTTGACTTATTTTTGAATTTTATTTTTTTATATTTGAAAATTCTCCATAAATAATTTGGATATCTTTTTTTGAAATTTGAAGTATTTCTGATAGATAAGCAATTAATTTTTGGTTTGCTTTACCTTTTTCAGGAGTAGCATTAATTTTTATCTTAATAAACTCATCATGAAACCCCACGATCTCATTTTCAGAAGAATTAGGTTTTACTAAAAAATTAATTACATCAGTATTTTCTTTCATCATTATCGCCAAAAAATTCACTTATTATGTCAGGGTTAGCAATATCTATTTTTTTGTTCTCTTTTCTTATTTTATCTTCATTATAACTGTCAAAAATATCATTTTCTGTTTTAAAATCTTTATTACTTTTTTCTTTTTCTATGTTATTATTTTCTTCTTTTTCAATAAATTCTCTAATTTCTTTTTCCTTATCGGAAATTTTTTCAATTTCAGGATTTAATAAATCCGGTTTAATACTTTCTTTATATTGGTCGTTGTTTTCATAATTATTTTTTATATTTTCTTCATAATTTTCATCAACTTTAAATTTATCAGTTTCTTTATTATTTATTAGCTCCTGCTCAAAAACTTTAACTTTTTCTTTTAAATCAATAATATTACTTTCTTTTTCAATTTCTGTAATTTTTTTATTAAAATCATTTAAAATATTTTTTAAAACATCCAAAAACTCGTTATAAAAATTTATTAAATATTTTATTTTTTCTTCAATAGCTTTCTTTTCTTTTAATAAATCTCTTAATTCATTATTTTCAATATTTTTTTTATTTTCTATTATTTCTTTTGCTTCTTCTTCTGCTTTTCTTTTAATTTCATCAGCAACTTTATGAGCTGAAATTAAAACATCAGAAACTAATTTGCTAACATCTTCTTCTTGTTCTTTTTTACCTTCATATTTGTATTGATCTAATGCATCCTGCAATTCTTTATTTTTTTTATTTATCCTATCAAACTCAACAGCTAAAATGTCAAGAAACTTATCAACTTCTTCCATACTATATCCCTTAAAAGCAGTATGAAATTCCTTTTTTTGAATATATTCAGAGTTTATATTCATGTTTCCTCCATTTTTAAAAAATTTCTTATTTTATATATATTTAAAAAATACTTTTTTCAATTTCAAAAGATCTATTAAGCGCTGAATTTAATGCATTAAATAAAATTTCTTTTAAATTTAAATCTTTAAATTTTTTTAAAGCAGCTTCAGTAGTTCCTCCTGGTGACGCAACTGATTTTATTAAGTCATCTATTGTTTTATTTGAATTTATTAAAATTTCACCTGATCCAATCAAAGTATTAAAAACTAATTTTTTTGCAATATCTTCTTTAACACCATTTTCGATTGCAAAATCAATCATTATTTTACAAATTAAGAAAAAATAAGCTGGGCCACTTCCTGAAAGTGCTGTTACGAGATTTTGAAATTTTTCTTCAATTACTATAGTTTCTCCTACACTCCTCATTAATTGTAAGGCAAATTCTTCATGTTCTTTTTTAGCAAATTTACCCAAAGAAATTGCTGATATGCCTTTATTATAAATTGCTGGTGTATTTGGCATAATTCTAATAATTGGAATTTGTCCAATATTTTCTTCATAAAAATTTGTTGTTATTCCTGCAGCAATACTTAAAACTATATTATTTTCAAAATCA
>Ga0123519_10009506_pt1 | contig 14632 bp, 12 predicted proteins | sample YelNatPaOPRAMG02_FD_87396 | JGI IMG/M metagenome (GOLD analysis project Ga0123519, IMG submission 87396) | Hot spring microbial communities from Yellowstone National Park - Yellowstone National Park OP-RAMG-02 (version 2) | ecosystem: Environmental > Aquatic > Thermal springs > Hot (42-90C) ...
CCGGTGCCGCCTGTGCCGGAGATGGAGAGCCCATCACGTAGGGTGCCACCGCCAGACCCGCGGCCGTCATCGCCGAAATGCGCAGGAAATCTCGTCTGCTCAGATTCTTGGTTTCCATATTTGACATTCCCTCCTTTGGTCAAGAAATACCGGGATACCAAGAAAAGAAACTGATCGTATTCGAATGCACATCTCACTAGTTCTTTATCTCTATAGCTGTGACACCTCCTTTCTATACCTCTCCAGGCGTCCGACCCTACCAAAGTGGGGAAGTGACCCCGCATTGGACGACACGGGCAGGACACCATCAACCCTGATGATAGTACACATCCCAGCCCAGGTAGGTATCAAAAGCTTCGGCCAGGATGTTCCCCACGTGAGATGCATTGATGGCACAGTGATGCGCATGGCCGTTGAGACACAGGTAGCGCATCAGGCCATCCAGATTCGGCACCTGAACCACGGCGCGCATGCCCGACATCTTGGAGAGCGGATCGTCGGTGAACGAGCCCTCCGCTACCACAGCGCGGATCAGGCCCAGCCGGTCGTCCGTATCCAGGCGGGCAAAGGTGACCGGGCCGGGCGCGGGCCGACCTTCCAGCGCTCCCCAGGTGTTCTCCGGCCCTAAAGTCGTGCCCAGGATTTCCGCCGAGATCATCTTGATGTCCTTGACCAGGCTGCGCGGCCAGTTGCCACAGTGGAAGAGCAGCAGCTTGTCCGGCTCATCATCGTAGTTGTTGTTCCAGTCCACCAGGGCGCTGGGGGTGCCGGAAGCCAGCTGTAAAGCCACCATGCCGGCAGCACCACAGATATCCACTTCGCATGCGCTGGGCATCAGCTGATCGCTCATCATGCTCATCAGGGTGCACACATTGATGCCAAAGTTCTGCTGAACGGAAGTCCAGCATTGGAAGGCAGTGGCATCAATCGAGTTGGCTTGCATCCAGTCGGAGATGACGACACCCAGCTTGGCCATCTTGACCAGCGATGCTTCGGGCGCGCCACCGGTGTTGGCGTACGCCTTAATCGCTTGCAGCCTGGCGCGCACACGTGGATCGTTATCGGCCAGCTTCTGCGCTCCGCCGATGATCTCAGAGAGGTCCACCGTGGAAACGCTGATGCCAGACGCCTCTAAGAGCTTCTCGCTGAAACGCACCGTCTTGAAGGCATCCGGGCGCGCTCCGATAGCGCCCAGACGCAACGTGCGCATGCCGTTGACCACGCGACATAGCCTGTAGAAGCGGGTTATCTCTGCCTTGAACTCGTCCGAGCGCGGATTGAGGGTGTGGCGCCGCGTGACGCTGAAGGCGTAGCCGTATTGATACAGATTGTTGCACACGGAGAGCTTGCCGCAATAGGCATCGCGACGATCGGCAGCGGTGAGTGCGGTGGTTTTGTCCGGGAAGGCGTGCACCAGGATCGGCACGTCCAGGCCCGAGAGGCGAATGGTGTCGGCGATGCCCTTCTCATCGCCAAAATTAGGAAGCGTCACCAGAATGCCCCCGATTTTGTCGCGGTTCGCTTTGAACAGTTCGGCGCACTTCTGTGCATCCTCCCAGGTCTCCACGGCACCCAGCTTGGTGGTCTTCTCATCCGGGGTGATCACCTCAATGCCCAGCTCGCCAAGCACGGAGAGGATCTCCTTGCGTCCCTGCTCGACCAGACTGTCCGCAAAGAAGTTTCGGTTACCTACAATTACTGCCAGAGCGTTCTTCAGTTGCATAGAGATCTCCTTTCTTGATTGTGCTGTCAGTACTATGCTATGCCGTCATACCATCCGACCGCGCCAAATACTCCAATCCTCCCTTCACGCAGCTAGAGCTCTTCTTCGGGTGGATAGACCTTCTCGGGTGGCATGCGGCGCTGGGGTCGCGAAATGAGCTCCAGTGTTGTGCCGATCAGGTCTTCGGTATCGAGGTATGCGTAGTGGCCATCTCCATCCAGCCCGAAGCCACTGCCATCCATCGTCATTTCCAGCCCCGCTGCGGCAGCATCCCGAAGTGCCTCCTGCATGTTATCCACCAGCACGCCGAAGTGATGCACGCCGTAGCCGTGCGCTTTGACAAATTCATCATAGACGGTATCACCTTCGAGGATCTGGATCAACTCGATGCGCAGAGGTCCAAGCCATGCGAGTGCTACGCGCATCTTGTATTCGACGGGGCGACCACGATAGGACATCCGCTTCACCAACGGCTTGCCATAGGTGTAAAAGTGCCATGGGCCGATGCCGAACAGCTTCCAGTACGCCTCGACCGCTTTTTCCAGGTCCTGGACCACAAGGGCCACCTGAGCAATGCCGTTTTTTAGAAACGGTAGAGGATGATTCAATTGCAAGCTTTCGGACATTCAATTGTCCCTTTCTCGTCCTCGAGTCACCGTGCACCCTGAAGCACTTGACATCCAGAAAGGACAGATCCTAGACGTTTGCAGGGATGTATTCCGCCCTTGGGTAGAATACCGCTTTGAGCACTTTTCCTTCCAAAGCCAGCATTGCCCCCTCCTTGAACTGCTCAAGGGGCAAGCGATGGGTGATGAGCTTATCAAACGGGTATTTACCCGATGCCAACAGTTTGAGCGCCTGATATTGATGACGCGGGCCCAGTGTGGTGGTGCCAATCAGGTACAGACCGTTGTAATGCACGATGTTCATATCAATTGGCGGTTTGCTGTCGTTCTTGGGCAGGCCACCGAAGAGAAGGATGCGCCCACCCTTGCGTGCCATCTCGACCGCCTGCACCTGCGTGGCCGGCACCGAATTGGCGGTGATCACCACATCAACCCCCTTGCCGTTGTTGAGTCGGCGCACCTCGGCCACCACGTCGGTCTGAGCGGCATTGATGGTGGCATCCGGCTGGAACATTTCGGCCATCTTGAGGCGGTCTTCCGACACGTCGGCGATGAACACCTTGTCGGCGCCCCGTGCGCGTGCCAGCAGCACGTGGGTGCAGCCGACCGGACCCGCTCCGATGACCGCCACCGTATCGCCCAGCCCTACCCAGCCTTTCTCCTGGGCATGGATGCAAGAGGAAATCGGCTCCGATATGGCCGCCAGCGCCGGATCCAGACCGGATGGCACCGGTTGCATGATCCCATTGCGTGCCGCTTCGGGCGGTATCGCCATATAATCGGCAAAGCCACCCGGCCACGCCTGGGCGATCTCACGATAGTTCTCGCACAGCTCGTATTTGCCCATCATACAGAAATCGCACTTGCCGCAATAGACAAACGGAGCCACCGCCAGCAGATCACCCTTGCGCCACGGGCCTGCATAGTTCTCACCGACCTCTTCCACCCAGCCGGATACCTCATGGCCGATGATCCAGGGCAAAGTGACCCGAATATGCCCACTGCGCAGCGTCCTGAGATCCGAGCCGCACAGGCCACAGGCGTACACCTTGAGGAGAAAGCCCTCCCGCGGCACCTCCGGAACAGGCACCTCTTCGACGCCGAAATCCATCGGCGCGCGCACAACCACCGCTTTCATCGTATCAGTCATACGCACATTCCCGCGCTATTGCTTCGCGCTGGGGTTCGCGCGACTGCTCCGCCGCCAACATCGTGTCCTGCAACCGGCGCAATTGATAGACCAGCTTGCTCGTATCGGGGGCGACATTTTCCTCGGTCAGCATCTCGCCCTTGGCGATATCCTTGATCACCTTGCCGCCCACCGCCAGACCCATCGGGATCGCTTTGCGGGCGCGCGCCTCGGCATAAGGATAGACCAGGTTATAGATGTCCGGGCTTCCCAGATCGCCCACCGTCTCACCCGCTTTGAGCGGGCGCTTCGCGATGGACACGACTTCAGCAACCAGGCGGTCGGAGAACAGGACGGCTTCCCCGTAGATCACCGCTTCGGCAACGGAGAGGGGGGTCTCAACGGCACACAGGTGATAGGGCCGATAGAGGGTGTAGTAAGGGCCATCGCCCATCGCATAGAAGCGCATGTCGGCACGGATGCGTGGGTCATCGCTGGTCACGATGGCGAAGACGCCCGGCGCCACCTTGCCGACAGAATATTCAACGCATCCGCGGTGATTGAGGATGCCGCCGTCCTCCTTGGGGATGAGCACCTTATTGAGGTCTGGCACGTCCACCTTGGCACCATGGCACCCGGGCACGTCCACCACCAGCCCGGTCGCGTTGGCCATAGTGGCCAATTCGACCATCGTCTTGGTGCCATCCTGGAAAGCGGCCAGCATCTTGGGGTTCATGTTCTTGCGCTGCGCCTCCTCGCGACAGCTTTCCGGCGTGGCATCGCGATTAATCGGGTTGTTCTTCCCTTTACCCAGACATACTACCTCAAACCCCAGGGAAGTGGCAAAATCATACATGGTCTTGCAAACCCCTGGCTCGTCGCCCATAGCGGCGGTGTAAACGCACCCGATCCTCTCGGCCATGCGATGCAGGATGACCCCCACCGTGACGTCGGTCTCGACGTTCAGCATAATCACGTGTTTGCGATTGAGGATGCTGTTCCACGCCACCTGGGCGCCCACTTCCGTGATGCCGGTGGCTTCAACCAGGGCATCGAGGCTCTCCAGCCGGGTCAGCACCAGGGCATCCTCGGTGACGACGCGCTTGCCGTCCCGCAAGGCATCCTCTGCCTCTCCGGGGTGATTGGTAATGCAGATGTTCGACTCCGGTATGCCGATCCCTTTGAATGTCGCGATGGGGCGGCTGACGTCCACATCGGCAATGGCCATGATGTTCATGCCGGCCATCTTGTGCACCACGTGCACCATCCCCGAGCCCATCTGGCCGCAGCCGACCAACCCTACCTGGATAGGGTTGCCTTCCGCTTCAAGTCTTTGCAAATGTCCGAGTAGTTCCATGGAGAATGCAGTTCACCTTTCAGTCAGTATGAGGATAATCTGGTTCGCTTAACAGACGGGTGGCCGTGCGGTCGTCCGTCACCAGCACGTTGATAAGGGAGCCACGCAGGGCAGCGCGGATACTTTCATACTTGCCGGTGCCTCCTGCCACACCGATGACGCGTGGGATGCGCTTGATCTGTTCCAGTTCGATGGCGATAATGCGTTCGTTCACCTCGTGTTGGATGGGGCGTCCGTAGGCATTGTAGCAGCGCAGGGCGATATCGCCCACCATGCCCAGAGCTTTGAGCTCGTTGATCTGTTCCTCGGTGAGCAGCGAGCTCACCTGGAGCACCACCGAGTCAGGCGTGAGGGCGCCCAGGCCGACCAATGCCACATCCGCGTGTGCGGCCATGGTCAGCGTTTCGGCGATGTGCGTGTCGGCCAGCAGAGCATCACGCGCCAGCTTGCTGGCCACGATTCCCGGTGCCGGAATCATACGGGAACGTGCTCCCAGCGCCTGGGCGGCACGTCGCGTCAGGTCACCACCGTATACTTCTGCCTCAGGACGTCCCAATCCGCCCGCCATCTGAACGACGGTCATATGCGGCCAGTTACGCGAGGGGAGGGCATCCACCGTGGCACGCAGGGTGGTGCCCCAGGACATGGTGAGGATCTCACGCCCTTTGAGACAGCGCATCAGGCAATCCGCCGCTGCCTGCCCCAGCTCGCGCACCACGTTGGCCCGGTCATAACGGGCCGGAGAGACCACCACCGCTTCCAATAGGCCAAAGCGCGCCTCCAGCTGGCGTTCCAGATCGGCAAAGGTGCCCGGCGGGGGCACGACGGTGATTTTAACGATCCCTTCCTGTCGCGCTTGTTCCAGCAATCGTGACACCTTGACACGGGACAGTCCAAAACGCTGCGCAATAGTGTGCTGCGTCAGCTCGTCCTGATAGTAGGCTTTGGCGATCTTGTAGAGGAGGTTCTTATCGCCGGCGTGCGTGCTCATGCCATCGTCGCCATCCCCGCTGCCGAGCCACGCACTTCACCAGCGCAGAGCTCCGCAGCGAGCACCATGTGCATTTGTACACACCCGTACAAATGCATAATCATTATACCATAGGTATGAGGGAATTGTCAAGTGTTCGATGGTGAACATTTGTTCATTTTGGGCACCGGGCGAGGGATGTAGAGTGCGGAGGACACCACAAAAGCAAGACAGGCGGTGGTGCTCCTCACCAACTCTGGGGGACGCGAAAGCACAAAAAGCTCTGCCGGGAACAGAACTCGTTCCACTGGCGTATCATGGACTCCAGAGCGTTGTCCGGCCTGGTGCGCCAGGTAAAACCGCGTTCCTGCCATGGTGAGACTTCGTCGGGGCCAAATGCGAGCGTCTTCTGACAATAGGTGTAGTAGTCCTTGAAGTGACGCAGCGTCACCTGCACCGAGAAGCGACCCGGTTCGCGGCTGATCGGACAGCATGGATCAAGGGTGTGCGCCTGGTTGATCATTTTCAGCAGATGGGGCGGGTAGATCTGGGCGATCTCGCGTGCCAGGCGCAACGTTTCGCGGAAGGAGCGCTCGTCTTCGCCCGGCAGGTTGAACGAGAAGTACACATAAAGGGGAATACCCGCCTGAGCGAACGCGCTGAGGACGGGATAGAGGTGCTTGTTCGAGAAGAACTTGCCATTGGTCCGCCGCACCCTTTCGCTTCCGGAGAGAAGGGTCAAAGCGACCTCCGAGCGGGAGATGTCCACCGTTTCCGCGAAATCGCGCACAAATTCGAGCGACGGGAGCTGGAAGTGTTCATTGTAGATGCCGATGCGCACATGGCGCTGCCGCAGCCCGGCGAAGAGCGCCCGCCAATAAGTTTCCTCGAAGATGGCCGGATCCAGATTGAAGGCAACCTGATCAATCCCCTTCTGTGCCAGTCGCACGATCTCTTCGACCACGCATTCCACCGCACGCAGGGTGACCTGTCCGCGCCCTGCCAGCAGGCGATGGGACTCCTTCCCCCCGCCGCAGAAAGCGCAATCAAAAAGGCATCCACGCCCGATACACAACCAGTGTCCGCGCAGCCCGCTCATCGTGCGGGTCAGATTGGTGGGCTCGAACTGAAGGTTCCCATACCAATCGGCATGTTCCAGGAAATCGAGGTCTACGAAGTCCAGCGCATCAAGCTCCGCAGAGCTGGCACAATAGGTGAGCGCGTTCTCGATCACCTGACCACGCTCGCGGTAGGAAAGATTGGGAACGGCGGATAGATCCGGATTCGGGCATCCGAGCTCAGCCACCAGGCGTGCAAGGGGTAGCTCGGCATCCCCACGGATGACGAAGTCCACTTCGGGAAAGGATTGCAGGATCTCGGATGCGTAAACGGAAGCGGTAAAGCCCCCCAATACGACGCGAGCATCCGGCAGAACCTCTCGACAGGCACGCGCCACGCTGAGGGCACCGAAGGCGTGCTCGAACCAGTGCAGATCCACCATCACCAGGCGGACTCCCTGCTGTTCCTTGAGCCATGGTTTCAGCTTGAAACTGCGGTCGCGCAGGAGCTCCGCCGGGTAGTTGATCCCCCTGACGGTGTATCCCTGGTGCCGCAACATGTTGGCCAGCCCGATCACGCCCACCGGGATCAGAAAGTAGAACCCCAAGTCCTGATAACCGGCGTCAACGGCGTGCCGTGCCGGGTGAATATACAGCACATCGGTCACCAGATCACCCCTCAATGAAAAGAGTTCCAGCCCATCCGTTCGCTGCCTCCAGGGCTAAAGCCCTGGGCCGGCATTTCAAGCCATGACGCGCTCCCTGGCTGTCGCCAAACCCGGTCGGCTTCAGCCGACTTCGGTCACCCGCCGCAGGATTTGTCCCGCGGCGTCCTTGTTAGCGCGTGCGGCTCAGCTGGATACGTTCACGCGCGTTGTCATTTGTTCTAAGCGCACACGCACCGCACCGCGCCATGGAAACAACCGCGGCACCTGGCGTTGGTACCGGCGATACGCTTCACCATATTCGGCGACCAGTCGTCGCTCTTCCAGAAACGTGCCGATGTATAGATAGAGCGAGAAGACCACCGAGAGTGCTGCTCGATTCAAGGTCATACTGGGAGCGCACCATAGCAAAATCAGGCCAAACAGATACTGAGGATGACGCACCCAGCGATACATGCCGGTGACGACGAGCGGTGCGCAACGATAGGTCGCCGCGCATTCGGGGTCGAAGACCTGGCGGATTCCCAAAAAGCTCCAGGCATCGGTGATCGAGACCCCATGGAGGACGCCCAGAGCGGCCAGCCCCTCGATCCCCCATGCCAGCTCGTACCAGGGGGTGGTAAGGATATAGAGCGTCTGGTCGGGGAATTTCACCAGCATCACGCCAAGGGGTAGCAACAATACGGTGGCAATGCCATTGTATATCAGCCGATACCAGCGGTTGGAGAGCCCACCGAATCGTTGGCGTGCCCACTCTTTGACAGCATAACTCGCCAGCCCGCTATGGAGAGCGACGTATATCAGCGCATACCCAACGATGACAACGATACCGGTCCAATGCATGCCAGGTCGCTCGAGATCTGCGGGATCCGCTCTGCCTCTCCCTGATCAGGCAGCGAAAACTTCCGCCAGGGCACGCCGCATGACCTGGATAGGGGGCTCAACGCCGGTCCACATTTGGAAGGCGATGGCGCCCTGATACACCAGCATGCCCAGGCCATCCAGAGTGCGCGCTCCCTGTCGTTCCGCTGCCGCCAGGAAAGCTGTGCGCGGCGGGTTGGGGATCACGTCGCAGACCAGCAAATTGCTTCGGATTGAGGACATTGCCACGCGGGGCATTTCTGTGACGTCAGGGAAAAGCCCGATGGAGGTCGCTTGGATCAGGATGTCCACATCGGGTGGCACAACGTACTCACCCTGCCATGGCACATATTCCGCCGCGACGTTGGTTTGCTCGCGCAGCTGGCGCGCCAACCCCTCACCACGCGTGGGGGTGCGGTTCACAATGGTGATATGGCTGGCCCCTGCCAGGGCCATCTCCACGGCCATAGCGCGCGCGGCGCCACCGGCACCCAGGAAGACCACCCGCTTTCCATGCGGATCGACCCCCGCGTCCTCGCGCACCGAACGCAGAAACCCTTTGCCGTCCGTGTTGTAACCGATCAGCTCGCTGCCTTGTGCCACGACGGTGTTCACAGCGCCGATCAGCTGCGCCTCCGGAGAGAGACGATCCAGGTAGGGGATCACCGCCACCTTATGGGGAATGGTCAGGTTGATACCGCGCATATTGAAAGCGCGCAGCCCGCGCATCGCATCGGCCAGCTGCTCCGGCCGCACCTCGATGGTGAGGTAGCGCCACTGAAGGCCACACGCCTCGAAGGCCGCCTGCTGCATCACGCAGGTGGGGTTTTCCGCCACCGGATAGCCGAAGACGCCCACCAGCTCTTCTTTGTAGGAACGTACCTGCTGTGTCATTTCGCTTTCGCTTCCCCTTTCCCTAAACCCTCGATCTGCTGGGTGCAATGACGGCATGCCCGGGATGTTTATTTGCCTCGATAGGTCTCGTAGTGAATTTTGCGCTCGTCGTACTTGGTGTGTGCAGGCTTATCCTCTGCCGGGTGCCCGACCGGCACCAGGCAGAGCACATGCAAGTGCTCGGGGATTCCCAGAAGGCGGCGTATGTATGCCTCATCCGCACTCTGCGGATAGATCCCCACCCAGACCGCTCCCAGCCCCAGGCCGGTCACGGCAAGCAACAGGTTCTCGGTCAGCGCACTGCAATCCTCCACCCAGCGGGAAGACCGCCGCGCATCGCCCAGGACTACGAACACCACCGCAGCGGATTTGCACATCGCGGCCCAGGGATGCACCCGGCTCAGCTCTTCTCGCAGGTCCTTGCGGCGCACCACGATGATTTCCCATGGACGCATATCATCCGCCGAGGGAGCAGCCATCGCCGCCTCCAGCAATGCCCGAACCTCCGAATCCGAAACGGGATCGGCGGTGTACTGCCGAATGCTGCGTCGCTTCTTGATCAGCTCGAGCATCTCTGTCATTGCGTTTCCTCCTGATTGCACGAAAATCGCCTCGGAAACTTACCATCTGGATATTGCTGTTCTGCCTCCACCGTCACCACCCCGTCCGCGCCACGGCGTGAGGGGCCGGCATCGAATCGGTCAATTTCGAACCACGGATATGGTAGCGCATCACACCCCGCTGCGCAACCGGCAATTCCTCTGAGACACGAAGAGCATTGGGGGCAGGCGCAAGGCTCAGCCACCTGGACGATCCAAACGACCTTGCGGACGATGGGGCATCAGGCGACAGTTCATGGCAAACGTCTTGCCGAAACCAGGGTATAGAGCGAGCTCAATAAAACGCACCCGCGTATGCAGTGCACGCGCCGCCTGACGCAGGGAATCGGACAGGAGCAATTGACGCGCGCCAACACCGGCGGCGTTCCCGATTTGGGCAAAGCGTTCCAGGGGGAGGGCGGGCAGCATGCCGATGGCGACCGCTTTCGCGATATCGATGTAACTGCCGAAAGCACCGGCGATGAGCACTTTGCTCACCTGCTCCACTGCGACCCCGTTTTCCTGGAACAGCACCTCGATGCCGGTCTGGATCGCTGCCTTGGCCAGTTGGATTTCGCGCACATCTTGTTGGGTCACGGTGATGACGCGCCCATTCTGCTCCGCCAGGATGAATTGCCACTGGTTGTCTATGCGGCGCAGGCGCGGGTGCGAGTCCGCCCGGAAGGCGCCGTTTTCGCCCAGGACACCCGCCAGGCGCAGCTGCGCGATGGCATCCAGAATGCCCGAACCGCAAATGCCCACCGGTGGCGCGTCATGAATGGTTTTGTAAAACACATGCTCGGACGTAATCTGAACCCGCTCGATGGCGCCGGCGGTGGCACGGATGCCGTATTGAATATGATAGCCCTCGAAAGCTGGGCCAGAGGCACACGAGAGACTGGTGATGGCGCCGGCAGGGGTGATGAGCGACACCTCGGTGTTCGTGCCGATGTCGAGCACCAGCGCTGTGTTGCCCGACCACGCACGGGCGGTCGCGATTAACACGGCGACATGGTCAGCGCCCACGTAGCCGGCGATGTTGGGCGGTATGTACACGTGCGCGCCCGGCGCGATGCGCAGGCCGATGTCGCGCGCTTTGATGTCGAGATCGCTAACCACAGCCGGAATAAACGGTGAACGCGCCAGCTGACGTGTCGGCAGACGCAGCAGCAAGTGATGCATGGCGGTATTGCCGACGATGACCGCCTCGAGAATGTGCTGACGGTCTGCGCCCGCTGCACTGCACAACTCATCGATCAGCTGATTAAGCCCTTCCACCACAACTTGCTGTAATCTGACGACGCCTTCGGGGGTGTTTTCGGCATACGTGATGCGGCTGATGATATCCTCTCCATAACCGATCTGCGGGTTCATCATCCCGTGGGTCGCCAGGATGTGACCATCGCGCAGATCGACCAGGTAACCGGCAATTTTGGTGGAACCAAGGTCGATCGCCAGGCCCAGCGGAGGGGTGCCCACAGGGGTCACCGCCACGATTTCGTTGCCCCGTGTGTGCGCCTGACAGCGCCAACTCCACGCCCGCAATTGGTGTGGCAATTCTTGTAATACCCCCAGGTCGATGGCGGTCACCGGTTTATCGCATGAGCGGTTGACCGTCTGGAGCAGGTTGTCCGCATCGGCGATGGGATGGCTCAGCGAAGAGGGCTCCAGTTCGACGGTTATGCTGCGCACCGGCGGGTCTATAGCACCCACCACCTCTTCCATCCCCTCGACCTGTGTGCGCATGGGTGTGCTGAGCGATTCGGAAGGCACGTCCACCTTACAGTCGCTCAGCGGATACGCCATACAGGCCAGTCGGAAGTTCTGTTCGATTTCCTGCTGAGAAAGCGCTTCGCGTTCGTGGGCGGTGAGCTCGGAGAGCTGCCCGGACAGCAAGCGCACTTTGCAGCGCCCGCAGATGCCCACACCGCCGCATATGCTCACCAGCTCGACCCCCAGGTGGTGCGCCGCATCCAGCAGAGACATATTGGTGGGCACCTCGCCGCGCCGACCTATCGGCTCGAATTCGATATAAACAGTGGCTGTGGAAGAATTGAAGGTGTTATGGGTGCGCATACCTGATACCAATCTCCATTGCTTCTCTTGGTGTCGCTGCTGGGGATTCTCCCGTGAAATGCGGCACCATCTGCTTGATCGCATGCTGGAGCATAATTAGGAAAGGGGGAGCTCATGCTACCCCCTTCCCTGTTATATGCTTTCGAGCTACAATAGAGGCTGAGCCACCCTTTAGCGATACACCCCATACTCGTGCGTGAACTCGAACATGGCCTTGACATTCTCCAGCTTGGCCTCGTCGAGGAGCGCCGAGGTGTCCATAATATAGCCGCCATCCTTGCCGACCGTGTCGATGAGCCACTTGCAGTACGCTTTGACGTCGTCGGGGCTGCCGGTCAGCAACAGGCGGTTGGGGACGTTACCCGAGATGGCGGCAATGCCATGCAGCATCTCCTTGGCCTTTGCCATGTCCATCGTGGCAAAGTGATACACCACCTTGCCCTTGGGCACGTCAACGAAGTACTTCAGCCGTGGTGTGTCGTTGCCTTCGCAGTAGATCACCACGATGCATCCTCGTTCGACCAGGCCCTCGATCGCGCGCTTCAGGAAGGGCCAGTAGAAGGTCTTGTACTGCTCATCGGACATGAACCCCTCTGAGCCCTTGTGCATCCAGATCCAGGTAAGTGGCAGATCGGCCCCCGCTGCGGCAGAACCATATTCGATGCACAGCTGCGTGGCAATCTCGAGCGCCTTGAGCAGCTTATCGGGCCGGCGGATCATATCGGACATGATACCGCGGGTACCGCGCAGCGTGTCGCCGATGAGGTCAAAAGGCGGCCAGCTGAAGGCGCCATAGGCCAGCGGAAAGCCTTTCTGCTTGATTTCCTGGGTGTACTGCCCCAGCGAGGCGAACCACTCGCTCAATTGCTTGCCGGCCTCAATGGCATTCTGCAATGCCTGCTGTACCTCAGGATTGGCAAACGCCGTCAGCAGACCGGTCCAGCCGAACCACATCATCAGGCGCATAGGCGGGAAGCCGGCAAAGCCCTCCAGCGCTTTGAACGAGCGCGGCAGCCATTTGGTCGCCATGAAGTGGGACGGGTCATAGATGAACTCGTCGTACTCGTCAGCCTTCATGTACTCGCCTTCCATAAACTGGTACATGATATTGTCACCCAGTCCATGTCCGGCCCATTTGAACCACTTGACACCCAGGAATTCCATCGGCGGCGCCGGATAGGCAAGCACGGGCCCGAAGTCAGCGTCCGGCTGAAAGTCGTCCAGAAACTTGTGGCATGCGCGACGTGCCAGCGCATAATCGTTCATCGCCTCTTTGATGGTGACGCCGGCATAGTTGTAGACAAAGAGCTCATAGGGGCCCATAATGGGCACGCGATCCGGCACCTTGCCCGTGCAGGCGTCCAGGACACGCTTGACACGTTCTTGATACAGCTCTTCCGGTGACTTTTCCATGATCAATTCCCTCCTGTCCACTGGTTGGCCAATTTGACGGCGGCGGCAGCGTCTTCGCCATAAGCGTCAGCGCCAATGTACTTGGCAGCATCATTGTCCATCGGAGCACCACCGATCATAATCTTGACCTTGTTACGCAGACCCGCCTCTTTGATGGCCTCGACGGTCAGGCGCATCTGATCGAACGCCAGTGTGAGAAATCCGCTCATCCCCACAATTTCGGGGTTGACCTCGCGGATTTTCTCCACGAATTTGCTGGGCGGAACGTCAACCCCCAGGTTGAAGACCTGGTAATTGTTCACTTCGAGCATGAAAGCGACGATGTCTTTGCCGATGTCATGGATGTCACCCTCGACGGTGCCGATGACCACTTTGCCACGCGGCTTTGCCTGTACGGTGGCTTTACCCCGGAGCTTGGGTTTGACCATCTCGGCAATTTCCTTGAGGATTTCTCCGGCAACGACCAGCTCAGGCAGGTAATACTCCTTGCGCTCGTGGCGTTCACCCACAATGGCCATAGCCTCGCGGCCTGCTTCCAGCACAATGCGTGGGTCAACGCCGGCATCCAACATCTGCCTGGCCAGTTGGAGAGCTTCTTGATCTCTTATATTGGCAATGGCATCAACCAGTTTCTCTTTTGTCATGGAATTCCTCTCCTTCGAATTAGGGTCCTTTCATCATCCTTGGCCGAAAGTGGATCGAGCTGGATAGGTTTTTCAACTTCGGGGCGTCGATCGGTAAAACTGTCTCCGCTGTTCACCCCCTTTCGCTCACAGCATTGCATCGCAAAAAAACAAAGAAGTGGTTGAAGCATTTTGCGCCTCAACCACTCCCTCTACCGCGGAGGAACCGTGGTTGTCCTGACAAGGCAGGTATCCTGGCTCGCCAGCCCGCAGCGATGTGCTCATGTCACCGGGCGGTGCGAATTAGCTGCGGCGCTAACCTACAGTTGCGGGACAGCGCCGGACTTCCTCATAACGAGGTCACCGGCTTCCCCTTTTAAGCCCGGCCTTTCCGTTGGCACAGGGCACCTTGCCAGATCTCCGGAAGGGAATTATACATTGTTTGGGCAATGATGCAAACCGGAACAGGGTGCATTTCGCTCTTGGGGAGACACAGTCTGACTTCATGGGCAGATGAAGGGGCTCACGGCAGAAAAATTGACAAATCGACCCGGAAGCTACAATATTTTGTAAAGATTTCTCGGTAGGTGTTGATTCAAGGGGAGAAACCTGGCATGCCCAGACGTGCATCTGGCAAG
>Ga0123519_10009511_pt1 | contig 14624 bp, 14 predicted proteins | sample YelNatPaOPRAMG02_FD_87396 | JGI IMG/M metagenome (GOLD analysis project Ga0123519, IMG submission 87396) | Hot spring microbial communities from Yellowstone National Park - Yellowstone National Park OP-RAMG-02 (version 2) | ecosystem: Environmental > Aquatic > Thermal springs > Hot (42-90C) ...
CTCCGAAAAGCTTTGAGGAACTGGTGGCATGGGTCAATGCCAACCCGAAGAAGTTTGGCTACAATGGAATCAAGGGTGGCGTCAGCGGACAGGGTTTCACGGTCGGATGGGTCTATTGGAAAACGGGTCAATATCGAACCTTCACCCAAGGGCCTTTCGACAAAGGGAAAGAACCGCTCTGGAGGAAGGCCTTAGAAGAACTGAAGGAATTCAACAAGAACGTCGTGATCACTTCCGGGAATGCAGGGACCCTCGATCAACTTAATCGCGGCGAGATCTGGATGGGAGCGGTCTGGATTGATCAGCTCGTCGCCTGGAAGAACGATGGCCGCATGGACCTGAGCATTACCCCGGTCTTGATCAGCCCCGGCCTTCCGATTTACCCGATCTACATGGTGGTGCCGCGCGAGGCAGCCAACCGGGATTGGGCTGCGAAATACATCGACTATGTCTGCCAGCCCGAGGTGCAAGCCAGGGTAATCGTTGAAAAGTTCGGTTGGTATCCGGGTATCGATCCTGCCCGGGTTCTGCCCCTCCTATCACCTAAAGCCAAGGAGCTTCTTTTCAAAGATGTGACCCCGAGCGATTTGGCGAAGTACTCGTTGCAGATGCCCATCGGAGCCTATTTCAACGCGATCTTGTTAGCCTACGAGGAGATTGTCCGATGAGAACGGAGGGGCTTCCGTAGGAAAGAATGATCCACGGAAGGTGGTCTATCGTGACCCCTTCCGTGGAGGGCTACTCGTGCTGGCGCATCGATAGGACCGGGCGATGGAACTCGCGAAAGAGACTCCTCGAATACGAGGGATGGAAAAGACCCTTTGGGTCGGACTGTGCCTGCCGTCCCTCCTCGTTTTGGGCTTCGCCTTTCTCTACCCTCTCCTGGCTTCCATCTGGTCGAGCATCATCCACGAAGGAAATTTCTCTCTGGTCCATTACTCCAGGGTGTACAAGCTCTATCGGCAGGATGTCATTTTCACGCTGGGAGTGGCCGTGTCGGGTCTCGTTCTGGTGCTTTTGGTGGGATTGCCGGTTTGTGGCTACCTCCGCCTTCGGACCTTCCGCACCGTGGAGTTCCTGCTCAAGGTCCCCCTTTTTGTGCCCTTTGTGGTGGTGGGTCATGCGATGAGGGTTTTTCTATCGCCCCATGGGACGTTGAACGGCCTTCTTCTTTTGGCAGGTATCTTGGACCCGCAGCATCCACCCTCGTTGGCTTCATCGTGGATTGGGTTGGCCATTGCCCTTGCCTGGAAACATTTGGGGCTCGCCGCTCTCTTGTTCATGGGAGCCTTCCGGGCCGTGGACGAGGCCTATCTGGAGGCAGCCCAAAACTTCGGATCGGGTATCCTTCGGCAGACGAAGGATATCCTCATACCGATGGCGGCCCCCTCCATCGCCGTCGCCTGTGTTCTTGTCTTCGCGTCGATGCTGGCATCTTTTTCCATCCCTCTCATGATGGGAAGGGGAAGTGGGCCCCAAATGCTCATGATCGACGTTTATTACCGTTTTGGCCAGCATGGCGACTACGCTACGGCCGGCGCCCTGGGTGTCGTCGCCTATTTGATGGCCTCCGGTGCGGCTTTCGTCTATCTTCGTAACCTCGTGCGGTGATCCTTGATGAATGGTATGGACATCACGAAACGGAAGACATTGCGACTGGCTGGACGCCTCATCGTCTTGACCTTGTTTCTTTTTGCGATCGTCGGCCCCCTGTCGAGCCTCGTCATCTGGTCGCTGGCTGAACGGTGGAACTGGCCAGCCGGTTTCCCGCAGGTGATCGGGCTGAAGTACTGGGCCCAGATGCTGACAGGGGACTTTCTCGTTCCTCTGCGGCGAGGGGTGTTCATTGCAGGCGTGGTGACAGTGCTCTCGCTCTTCCTCGCTGTTCCTCTGGGTTATGCTCTGGCCCGTCTCCGTTTCCCAGGGCGAATCGCCATTCTTCTGGCTTTTTTACTTCCTCAAGCTTTTCCGCAACTGCCTGTCTTTGCCAGTGCCACCCGGGAATTCTACAGAGTAGGTCTGGCAGGGACGTTGCCGGGCGTCATTTTGATTCATCTGGTCGGAGCGTTGGTCTTTGCCGTCTGGACTATGACAGCCGTCTTTCGTTCCATACCCGAACCCCTTGAAGAAGCGGCCATGAATCTTGGGGCATCGCTCACCCGGAGCTTCACGACGGTGAGCCTGCCCCTTGCTTTCCCAGGAATCCTTGCTAGCGCCCTGCTCGTTTTTCTCTACTCTCTCGACGAGTTCACCGGCACCCTGTTGGTAGGCGCGCCTTTTATTACGACGTTACCCGTCTATATGTATACGGCCAGCATCGGATACGAACTCCAGGTCGCATCGATGACGGCTCTGGTCCTGATGGTGCCGGGCGCCATGTTGTTACTTCTCCTCGAGCGATTCCTCAAAGCAGAATATCTCGCCTTTCTTGGCCAGCTTTGATAACTTGGCCGTTCCGTAGCGGAACCACCGGAGAGGGCGCCTGAAAGGTCTCACAGGGCCTTGTTGAGGCTTCGAAAAGACGCCTATCCTTTCCCTGCCTTGACATTTTTTGGAGAGGTGGTTAATAGAATTCAAAACCTCACCGGGCAAGGCGTGAAAATGAAGGGGGGACGCGAAGCTCTCCGGCCGTTTCGATTTTCAATGGGAGAGTTCCACAGGCGTAGAGGATGCGGATCGTCTGTTCCACGTTGGCTTTTCGAAAATATGGTCTGAAAGAAGCTCTGGAGCGGGCGAGGGCTTTGGGCTTCGATACCGTCGAACTCTGCGCGAATGCTCATCATTCCGATCCAGAGCACTGGGATATGGGACGGGATGAGCTCATCGCATGGATTCATCGTTTGGGCGTGAAGGTAGGTTCTGTTCACGTTCCTCTGGAGGCCCGGAGAGCCTTTTCCCTTTGCGAGCGGAACGAGGAAGAGTTAACCCTATCCCTTCGGGCCGCTGATACGGCAGCGCTCCTCGACGCAGAATTTATCGTCCAGCATCTTGAGCTTGTCAACGGCGCTTTCGACGGAAAGTCTGAAAATCCCTTAAGGTCGACCGTGCCGAATCTGGAGACGGTCCTCGGTGAAGTTACGGTCAAGAAGATAAGGGTGGCCATCGAAAACGCGCCAAACTCTTCTTTTCGGATGTTTGGAAACTCTGTGGAAGAAATCCTCCACCTGCTTCGATGGGTTCCGCCGGAGTCAGGAGGCCTCTGTCTGGACCTCACCCATTGTCTTGCCTGTGGCCTCGACCCGTTGGAGATTCTGGAACGGATCGATCCGTCCCGTTTGATCTCCATTCACGCAAGCGACAACGTATCCGCTCCATGGGCTGATAGACATCTTCCCGTCGGAGACGGCACGATACCGTGGGCGAGGTTGTTCGATCAACTGAAAACTATGGGATTTCGTGGTTCTTTTGTGATCGAGGTCTTCGATGAGAAAGCGCTGGTCGATTCCCTACGGTATCTGGCCTCTCTCCGTTTGGTCGATCCTGAGGAGCTTCCGGCCCTGAAGGTCTTTCGGTCGGATGCTCATTCGGGAAAAGGAGGTGAAACGAGACAACTTCCGGACGCTAAGGGTTAGAATTTGAGGGTGTGAGGTTAAAGGTTAGAGGATAGAGGCGAAGATGAACCCCGCGGTTACATTGTGGAGCCCCGGAGAGGGCGCCTGGAGTCCTTGTCGAGGGGGTCTTCTTAACGCTTGTTAGGGTTAAGACCTCTTTCTTGGGAACGACGAACCAAGGCGTTACCCCCCATACAACCGACGCTTTTCGTGCTTCTTCAACGGGAGCAGAAAAAGGAAGGGGTTTCAGGTATCCCAGGGATGGCCTTGGCCTTTCCGGGGAGCCGAAAGGAGAAAAACGTTTCGAAAGGAGAGAAGGGATGAAAAGAAGGGCTGCTATCGTTTTTCTGTCGTTATGTTTTTTGGTTACGCTGGCCGGAACGAGCCATGCCGCCGAGAAGGTCATTAAATTAGGCCATGTCTTGGACACGAAGCATCCTTACCACATCGGGTCGGAGTATTTTGCCAAGAGGGTGAAAGAGCTTACAAAAGGGAGGCTTGAAGTTCAGGTCTATCCAAGTTCCCAACTTGGGAACGAACGGGAGCTCGTGGAGGCCTTGCAGATCGGAACCGTGGAAGCGGCGGCCATTACAACGGCCGTGACCTCCCGTTTCGTGAAAGAACTGGAAATCTTCAACCTCCCCTTCCTCTTCAGGGATTTCGAGCATCTCTACAAGGTTGCCGACAGCCCCTTTGGCGAGGAGCTCAATGCAGCAGCCCTGAAGAAGGGGCTTCGCATCCTCGGCTGGTGGGCAGGAGGCTCCCGGAGCATTTATGCCCGAAAGCCCATCAGCGATCTCGCTTCGATGAAGGGGCTCAAGATTCGAACGATGGAAACCCCCTTGATCATTGCCACGTGGAAGGCCCTGGGATTGATTCCCACCCCTATTCCCTTCAGCGAGGTTTACACAGCCCTTCAGCAGGGAGTCGTTGACGCAGGCGAGGGCAATGTGATCAGCTATCAGAGCATGAAGTTCGACGAAGTGGCACCCTATCTTTCCCACATAAAGTATCTTATCACCGTGGAATTGCTGCTCATCAGCGAACAATATTTCAAGAGCCTACCTCCGGATCTTCAGTCCGCGGTCCTTCAGGCGGGAAAGGATTCAGTGGCCGTAGAGAGAAAGGCCAACGAGGACGCAGAGAACAAGGTGGTCGAATTGCTCAAGGCCAAGAATCGAACCGTTGTGGTCCCGGATCTTGGCCCCTTCATGAAAGCTGTCCAGCCGGTCTACGAACAGTACGGGAAAAGCATCGGGATGGAAAAGATCAGGTGGGTTCAGAATTACCGGTAAGCCTTCTCCCCCGAAGGAAAGAAGGGGGTTAAAGAACTGGATCGATATTTCTGACGAATTAGGGTAAAAAGAGAAGAGTGCTACACGAGCGATGAAACCGCTTTTCGAACTCCTCAAGTCCCTTTACCGAAAACCGGTGGAGTGGGTTTGCGGCCTTCTGATGGCCGCGATCACGGGGGTGGTCTTTCTTCAGGTGATCTCGCGCTATGTCTTTCATCACCCTTTTGATTGGCCTGAAGAGCTTGCCCGATTTCTTTTCGTCTGGGTCGCCCTTCTGGGCGCGGCCCTTGCATTAAGACGGGGAGCCCACTTCAGCATCGAGGCGCTGGTCCATCGGGTTTCGAAAAGGGGGCAATGGATCATCGCCCTCTTGATCCACCTCGTCCTTGCCCTTTTTATTCTGACGGTGACGATCAAAGGCTTTGCTCTGGCCCTTCGGGTGAGAGAGCAACTCTCTCCTGGGATGGAAATTCCTATGACCTTTCCTTACCTGGCGGTTCCCATAAGCTTTGCCGTCATGCTCAAGTATATCCTGACGGATATCGTCAAACTGATCCGAGAAGAAAGAGATTCGAAGCCATGATCCTTCTTCTTTTCATCCTCATCGGTTTGCTCATCGCCTTCAACGCCCCCATTTCTTTGGCCTTGGGGACCGCCAGCGTGATCACGGCCTATCTCAAAGGGAACCTCCCTCTTATCTTCATCCCTCAGAAGATCTTCACTTCCCTCGATTCGTTCCCTCTTTTGGCCATTCCCCTCTTTGTCCTTGCCGGTTCCTTCCTCGAAACAGGGGGGGTGGGCATGCGTCTCGTCAATCTCGCCAATGTTCTGGTCCGCCATATCCGGGGAGGACTCGGCTTTGTGGTCATTGTTTCCACCATCTTTTTCTCTGAAATTTCAGGATCTTCGGCAGCGGATGCGGCAGCCATCGGATCGGTGACCATCCCCGCCATGATCCGTTTGGGCTATCAGGCCGCTTTTGCCACGGCGATCGTGGCCGCTTCGGGTGGAATGGCCGCCCTGATTCCTCCAAGCATTATCGGCGTCATCTATGGATGGCAGGCCAACGTGTCGGTAGGAGCGATCTTTGCCGGAGGATTCGTTCCAGGCTTCCTCATGGGAGGAGGTCTTTGTGTCTACACGTACTTTTACGCACGAAAAATGAACTTTCCCGTGGAAAAGAAGGCTTCTTTAGGAGAGGTCTGGATCGCTTTCCGGGAGTCTCTGCCTGCGCTCATGATGCCCGTGATCATACTCGGAGGGATTTTCGCGGGGATCTTTACGGCCACCGAGGCAGCGGCCGTAGCCGTGGTCTATGGATTTATCGTGGCGGTTTTCTACTATAAAGAGCTGAAGCTTCGAGACATTCCCAAGATCCTTGTCGATTCGGCGGTCACGACAGGCTTTGTGGGTCTGCTCCTGGGGCTTGCCAGCGTCTTTGGTTGGGTGCTCACCACAGAGCAGGCTCCTGCCCGACTGGCCAACCTGATCCTGAGCCTTTCGGGAAGCCAGTGGGTCTTTCTCCTTCTGGTCAATATCCTTTTCTTGATCGGAGGCTGCTTTCTTAATGCCACCGCCCTTCTGATCATCCTCGTGCCCATCCTGCTGCCCATGGCCGAACGTTTCGGGGTCGATCTTGTCCACTTCGGGATCATGATCATCGCCAATCTGGGTGTGGGCTATGTGACGCCTCCGGTGGGGATCTGCCTCTATGTAGCCTGTGGTATCTCGAAACAGCCGCTCTCGGAAGTGATCAAACCCCTCCTGCCCTATCTGGTAGTGATGGTCTTCATGCTCATATTCGTTACCTACATTCCGTGGCTTTCGCTCGTTGTTCCCTCGCTGCTTTACGGGAAATGAGGCCACGATTCTCTGTGGAGGCCCTTCATGAAGATCGAAAAAGAGGTTGACGTTCTTGTCGCCGGCGCCGGTGCAGCGGGCATCGGGGCTGCCATCGCCGCCGCCCGCAACGGAGCGCGGGTGTTGTTGGTTGAACGGCATGGTTTCCTGGGCGGGGTGGCCGCACTCGGTTATTGCTTCCATACCTTTTTCAGTCACCGGGGAGAGAAAGAGGTGGAGGGTATTGCCGAGGAGATCATCCAGAGACTGATCCCTCTGAAGGGCGCCATAGGTCACATCCGATGGGAAGGAGGCCACTTTGGATCGGTGACCCCGATCGACCAGGAGATGGTTCGATTTGTCCTCAACGAAATGGTTGCCGAAGCCGGGATTGAGGTTCTCCTTTTCACCCTCGTTCTTGAGGCGGCCATGGAAGGCGAGCGAGTGAGAGGGGCTCTTCTTGCAAACAAGGCCGGGGTTTCCTTTGTCCCGGCTCGGGTCGTCATCGATGCAAGCGGCGATGGTGACCTGGCCCAGAGTGCGGGCGTCCCTTTTGCTCTGGGTAGAGAGGAGGATGGTCTCGTCCAGCCCGTAAGCATGCTGTTTCGAATGATCCACGTCGATCTCGAAAGAGCCGTTCACTCCCTCCTCGAAACGGACAAACCCGTCTTGAGGGCCTTCAAGCCAGGTGGAGAGAGGCCTTCTCCGATCTACTTTTCTGGAAGCTTTGCACCGTGGCAGGATCGAATCGACGAGGAAGGACTCTTTCCCGATCGCCATCATAAGATTTTCTGCAATTCCGTCTGGGAAGATCAGGTCAATATCAACACGGCCCGGGTCGCCGGCGTTAACCCTTTGGATCCTCGAGAGATCACACGGGCCGAGTTCGAGAACCGGAGACAGATTTTCAAAATCGCCTCCTTTTTGAACCGCCACGTGCCCGGTTTTGAAAAGGCTCAAGTCATCGGGAATCCCTTCTCTGGTGTTCGGGAATCAAGACGTATCGTCGGAGAGTACGTACTGACTGAAGAGGATGTCCTCGCGGGGCGCAGATTTGAGGACGCCGTCGGAAGGTCCGCCTATCCCATCGATCTCCATGACCCGAGAGGGAAGGGTGTCGATTTCACCCAGATCGGGGGAGAGGGATTTTATGACATCCCTTATCGGTGTCTGGTTCCCAAGGGCAGGGAAAACCTTCTTGTTGCGGGAAGGTGCTTGTCGAGCACCCATCTGGCCCTGGGATCGGTTCGATCCATTACCAGTTGCTTTGTCACAGGTGAGGCAGCGGGCACCGCAGCCGCCCTCTCCATCCAGGACCGGGTTTCGGTGCGAGACGTAAGCCTGTCGAAATTACAGAAACGGCTTCGCGAAATGGGCGCCATCGTTTAGTGGAGACATGTTAGTATGCTCATATTCGTCTGGACAAACAGAGGGAAAATAAGTCTTCCTCTCCCCTTGGGGAGAGGATTGAGGTGAGGGGACAATTCCAAGGGAACACCTTCACCCCAGCCCTCTCCCGCTCAGGCGGGAGAGGGAGATGTCTGTCATTTCTATTTTGAGAAGATTAATATGCCCTCTGTAAGAAAGGAGGATCGTATGCTGCCGGCCTCTGAAATCAAGAGCGGGATGTTTTTGAGGATGGACAAGAACCTCTACAAAGTTTCGTCCGTCGAATACCATATGGGAGGTGGAAAGATGGGAGGCCTGGTGCACGTGAAACTCAAAGATATCCGCACAGGCCTCTTCATCGAAAGAAAATTCAAACCTGAGGAGAAAGTGGACCAGGTGGAGGTGGAACGAAGAAACCTGGAATATCTCTACAAGGACGCCGACGGTTACTATATGCTGGATCCGGAATCGTTTGATCAAATTGTCCTGGCCAAGCATCTTCTCGAAAGCTTCGATCCCTTTCTTCAGCCTAACATGAAGCTGCCGGTCGAGTTCTTGGGTGAAGAGCCGGTCAATGTGATCCTCCCGGAGTGGGTGGAACTTGAGGTCGTCTCCACGGTTCACAGCATCAGCAGCCTTCAGGATGAGGTCTACAAACCCGCGACCCTCTCCAATGGCATGGAGATCCAGGTTCCCCAGTTCATTAAGGTGAAGGACGTGGTCCGCGTGAGCGTGAGCACACGGAAGTATCTTGAACGAGCTCGGAAGTGACGAAAGGGGAGAAGAAGATGGCAGAACGATCCGAGAAACAGGCAAGAAAAGAGATCATGAAGGACATTATCCGGCAGCTTCACCAGGGGCTTTCTGCCCAGGCGGCAAAAGAGCGGTTTGAAAAAGAGATAGGCGAAATCTCTTCCACAGAGATCGCCGAAATTGAGCAATCCCTGATCAACGAGGGGTTAGCACCTGAAGAGATCAAGAAGTTCTGTAACGTTCATGCCCTCCTTTTCCAGTCCGCCCTCGAAAAGGTGGCCCTGAAGGAGACGTCTCCTTCCCACCCGGTCTATCTGTTTCGATTGGAAAACCGCGAGATCGAGAAGCGTCTCGAGGCGATCAAGTCGTTGATGGCGAAAAGGGGGTCTTATGACGGGCAGACCCTCAAGGAGGAGCTTTCAGGCTTGCTCGGCGAACTGGCTAAGGTGGAGCTCCACTACGAACGAAAAGAACAGCTTCTCTTCCCCTACCTCGAGAAGCAAGGGTTTATGGGGCCCTCCAAGGTGATGTGGGGCAAGGACGATGAGATCCGGCAGATGCTCCGTGAGGCGACCAAGAGACTCGAAGCGCTGACTGACGTCTCCCAATGGGAAACCTATGAGGGACAGATCCTGAATCCGCTCCTCGAGGAGGTGGCGGGGATGATCTTCAAGGAGGAAAACATTCTCTTCCCGACGGCGATGGAAAAATTGACCCCGGCCGATTGGGTCGATATTTTGAAAGAGAGCGACTCGATCGGTTACGTTTTCATCGAGAAGCCGGCAGAAACCGAGTCTTTGGTGAAGGAGCTTCGGGCCGCCCTTGAAGAAGAACCGATCGTTCGGGAGGAAACGATTTCCCTCCCATCGGGAGCGATCACGGTAAAGGAGTTGCTCCCGCTGCTCAATACGCTGCCCGTCGACATTACCTTCGTGGACGCGGAGGATAAAGTACGATACTTCTCCGAAGGCAAAGATCGGATCTTCCATCGAACGAGGGCGGTGATTGGGCGAAAAGTGCAGAACTGCCATCCTCCGCAAAGTGTGGATGTCGTCGAGAAGATCCTCACCTCCTTCAAAGAGGGAAAGCGCGACCAAGTGGATTTCTGGCTGAACTATCGCGGCAGGGATGTCTATATCCAATACCTGGCGGTGAGAAATAAAGAGGGAAAATACCTGGGCACCCTGGAGGTTTCCCAGGACGTCACCCTGATCAAAAAGCTCGAGGGAGAAAAGAGGATCCTCGATGAAAGAGATTGACCTCAAAAAGAGCGTCTATGAGCTGACCGAGGCTTATCCGGAGCTGATCGACATATTGAAAGAGATGGGTTTTCTTGGAGTGGCCAACCCCCTTGTGAGAAAGACACTGGGACGAATGACCACCATCCCCGCTGGCTGCGAGAAACAGGGCAAGAACCTCCAAGAGGTCCTCGAGAGGCTCGAAGGGCTTGGTTTTAAAATCGTCCCTTAGCTTGCCGGACTGTCAAAGCCCGAGGGTCTTTCTTCGTTTCGTCTTTTCTTTTCGAGCTCGATATGACACAATCGAACCATGTTGGGTGCGGTCCTGGGGCTTTTCTCCGCCTCGATCTTTTCGATCAACACCATCTTGGTTCGTCGCGGGATGCTTCGGGCGAGCCCCGATTATTTCGCCATGGTGAGCATCTTCACCGGGCCCCCTTTCTTTTTTCTCATAGCCCTGATCGCAGGGGCACTCACGGGAGAAAGGCACGATTCCTGGCAAACCCTCCTTTTCTGGGCCCTTTCCGGATTGATCCATTTCGGACTGGGTCGTTCCTGGGCCTATCGGTCGATCCGATTGATCGGAGCCAACCGATCAAATATCGTTACCAGCCTTAATCCTCTCGTTACCGTTTTTCTCGCCGTTCTCGTGCTTGAGGAGAGGCTCTCCGCGTTGATGGTTCTGGGGATCTTCCTCTCCCTTTGCGGCCCCTTGCTCATCGTGATGAAGGAGGAGGTTCGGGATGGGCCCCTCGTCACCTCCGACGATTCCAGAAAGATCGATCGTCGGATCCTCTATCGTGGGATGCTCTATGGGATCGGTACCGCCCTTTTCTGGGGAAGCAGCGCCATTTTCATCAAACTGGCTGTCCGCGCAGGGGGCTCGCCCTTCACGGGGACCCTCGTCGCCTATCTTGCGGCCTCCCTTTTCGTCAGCCCTTCCCTGTTGCGGAGAAAGAAGAGAAAAGAGATCTTTGAAACGGAATCGAAACTGTTTCGCATGGCACTCCTAAGCGGCATGTGCACAAACGTGGCCCAGTTGATGAGGTTCATCGCCCTTGCCTACGGCTCGGTGATCGTCGTCAGCCTCATGGGACGCACCGTACCCCTCTGGGTTCTTATCTTCTCATTCCTTTTCAATCGCGAACTGGAGAGCTTCAGCCGATGGGTGATCCTGGGAAGCACCCTCTTGTTTTCGGGTACCCTTCTCATCATCTTCTCCTGAAGGCTTGGCGTGGCCCTCTGCTTCGTCCCAATCCGGGGGTCTCGACGGATTCCTCCTTGGACTCCGCGAGAACCGAAAGAAACGCAAATTTTCCCCCATTGAATAGAAGGCCGTCTTCTTCGTCTAAAAAATATCAAGCTGAACTGGTTCCGCCGGTCGAGGTTCATGGCGAACGAGACGGGAGGCCATATACTGCTACATAGACGAGGAGGCGATTATGAAAAGAGGGAAGATGGCTGTTCTGATTGGAGTGGTTCTCGGGTTGGTTCTTTTTTCTTTTCCGGTCCGTGGCCAGGACTTGGAGTGCGACTATGTCCTTTCTTTTGCCGTGAGCGCGAAAGGGATCGACGTCGAAGACGGCTACGATCTGTGGGGAGTTCTCGACCACGGATATCTCGACATTTGCGGGCTCTTCAACGGAGCCACCACCGACGCCATCTATGCAGAGTTTTCGGACGATTTCGATGTGTACTGGGACATCTACGGAACGGTCATCTGGAATCCTGCAGGGACGAGGGCTTACATTCAAGGCTCCGATATAAAAGAGGAGATGTCGTCTTACCTGGATGGGACCATCCGTTGGTCGAGGGGACTTTACCGGATCTCGGCCGCTGGAGGTGTGAACGACGGCTATTCCTTCATTCTGAGGTATAACTCGATCCTTGGCTACGGATCCCTGGACTTGTCGGAGGTCCTCAAAGCATCGGAGCTTGAGGGGAGCAGAACCCCTCGATTTCAGAAACTCGATCAGGCAAAATTGAAGAAATGGAAGGAGAGGGTATCCCCCAAATAAGGGGCCTCCGAAAAAGTAGCGCTATCATCCGGAGGATACCTTCTCTTATAAAGGAAGGGCTCACTACGAGAAAGGGAATGCTTGACTATTCACCGATCGATCGGCCATCGATCTTGAGGTATCTTTTCTACCCTCGGGAAGAGTTCACCTATTGCCCTGAAAACGGTTTTGATCTTCCTGTTCTCGTAGAGCAGGGTGTTTCGATCGTTTGCCGTTTTTATTTGGGCCAGACCGAGTGGCCTTGGATCTTGTTCTTTCACGGCAACGGTGAGGTGGTATCGGATTACGACGGAATCGCCCCCCTTTACCACCAGAGAAAGCTCAACCTTGTCGTGGCCGACTACCGAGGCTACGGAGCGAGCGACGGTGTGCCCACCTTGAGTCACCTGGTGGAGGATGCCCGTCGGATCTTCGAGGAGGTCAGAACCGAGCTCGCTTCAAGACATCTCGGCGAGAAGCTGTGGGTGATGGGGCGGTCCCTGGGCAGCATCTCTGCCCTCGAGCTCGGCTGCGAGCGTGGAGAGGCGATTCAGGGGCTCATCATCGAAAGCGGGTTTCCAAGCGTGGTCCGCCTCATCACCCATTTGGGGATTCCTGCCTCAGGAATCGATCTCAAAGCTTTTGACAAGGCGTGCTTGGAGAGGCTGAAAGCGATTCGTATTCCCACCCTGATCATCCATGGCGAGGACGACCGCCTCGTTCCCGTTGAGGAGGCCCGAGACCTTCACCGACACCTCGAAACGGCTCAAAAAGAGCTTCTCATCATTCCCTCTGCTACCCACAACGATATCCTCTTTGTGGGGTATTCCGATTATTTCAAAGCCATCGAACGTTTCATCGCCAAGACAGCCTGAGTTGGCGCTGCTGTTGCAAAAAGCTCCGCAACGCAACCGGCGGGTTGACCTGCCCTGAGCTGTCGGTTATAAAGAACTTAGCTCCGCTTCGCTCCGCAATATTCCATTATTCCATGGAGGCAGCAAAAGCCGGCTGTTGTCAAAAAACTAATGATTAGGATAGATTGTACAAATTCCGAGACGGCAAGTCACCGGCGCAAACGATTCTCATGGAAGGGGGGACAAGAACCATTCCGCCCGGAAAGGGCCAAACACCTCTTCTGCCGATTCTTCGTCGGATCGGGCTGAAAAGAGGAGGTCGTTGATCATACGGGGGCCGCGGTGACACCCACGGAAGATTTGCACCGTGACTATCAAAGGCTTTCCCGCTTTCTCCGGGGCATCGGCCTTCGGCTTCAGCTCCGGGCAGGCATTGAGTTTCTGTTTCTTTTCCTTTCGGCCCTCGGGGTCATCCTTGCTGGAAGCCTTTCTGCCTTTGAGCTCCGGGAACATTTGGCCTACTATCCTTTGATCTACTCCTTGTTTGCGGCCTTGAGCCTTTTGCTCCTCTTGATCTTTGGGTTTCGTCGGTTTCTGAAGGCTCCTTCCCAGGAGGCCTTAGGTAGGTTCCTCGAAAAGAAGTTTCCCCGCCTAAGAGACGATATCACCAACTCCCTTGCCCTTTACCATGAAGCGGAAAAGCCCCCTCGTAGCGGCCAGATTTCCAAGAGCCTGATCTCAGCTCAACTCAGGAAAACGGCTCAAGAGGTGGAAGCCCTAAAGGCCGGCCAGGTGGTCAGCTTCAGGGCCGTTCTAAGACATCTGAAAATCCTTCTTCCCTCTCTTATCGCCTTCTTGCTGGTCGTGGCCTTTGATCCTCACTTCCTTGATCGCTCCTTTGCCTTGCTCCTTCGGCCATTGTCGAACCTACCCGTCAAGACCGTCACGATCAAGGTGGAGCCCCAAGGCGCGATCGTGCTCCGGCAAAGCGCTCTCGTGATTCGTGCCGAAGCAGAAGGCGACGGAGTGGAGAGACTTTTTCTGACTTTGTGGACCGAAGGGAGCGAACCGCTACGCCTCCAGATGGCCGAGGAGAAGAAGGGAAGATTTTCCCACCGCATCCCATCCGTGCTCTCTTCGTTCCACTACCAAGTATCGGCTGAAGAGGCCAAGAGCCCTATTTATGCGGTTCGGGTCGTCGATCCCCCGGATGTGAAGGCTCTGAGGGTTCATCTCGTTCCGCCCCCGTATTCTCAGTTGCAACCTGAGACAAGAGAGGGTGGAGATTTCGAAGCCCTATTGGGAACAGCGGTCAACCTTGAGGTGGAGGCCACAAAGGAAGTGAAGGAGGGAAAGATTGCCCTGGGTGAAAAGAGCGAGATACTCCTCCAAGTCCGCGGGAATCGGCTGAAGGGAAGCCTGCCGGTTTTCTCTGCAAGTCGTTACCTGATCAAGTTGAGAGACGAGCACGGTTTCGAGAATCCCCACCCGGCACAATATAGCATCACCATCATCCCCGACCAATCGCCCGAGGTGGAGCTCATTAGCCCTGCGAAGGATCTCGAGGTCACGGGCCGTGAAGTCCTGCCTCTTGTCTACCAGGCCCGAGACGATTTCGGGCTCATGGCGATCAAACTGAGCTACCAGATGGGCGGCCTGGAGCGCTCCATCATGGTGAAGAGCTTGATTGATGTCCGTTCGATCGCCC
>Ga0123519_10009514_pt1 | contig 14620 bp, 14 predicted proteins | sample YelNatPaOPRAMG02_FD_87396 | JGI IMG/M metagenome (GOLD analysis project Ga0123519, IMG submission 87396) | Hot spring microbial communities from Yellowstone National Park - Yellowstone National Park OP-RAMG-02 (version 2) | ecosystem: Environmental > Aquatic > Thermal springs > Hot (42-90C) ...
AGTAGGTATAAACTGGACTTGTTGGGCAGGCACCCATATTCCCACAGGGGACGGTGCATACCTTCGGTGTATTTGGATTATTGTCGTCATCAATACAGACCTCGTTTGAATTACAATCCGAATCTTGCGCACACTCCTGACAGAGCATCGGCGGTACTGGCTCCTTGCACATACAGGCTTTTGTACATTTGTCATTCAACGGAGTTGGCAAATTATAGCAATGCATACCCGATGGGCAGTCACTATCTGAGTTGCAGCAACTGGTACATTCTCCAAGTGTATCGTTATCTATATCTATGCAATCGGTAAAAGTCCCAAAGGTTAGATTTGTGCACTGGGCATTATACATTCCAATCTGATTACAGTGCGCCTGCGAATTGTCTGCATTTACACACGGACATATACATACCCCTCTATCGTCTCCCATCTTTACACACATATGGAAAGGATTATGGCAGTCCGAGGCCTGAGAGCAGCTCTGGGTACAGAAAGAATTGCCATATATATCTGTGCGACAGAGGGGAAATTGATTTGCTGTTTGGGTTATACAATCCTGATCACTACTACAATCTGTGTTACACTCTACATCGAGCGGCCCGCATACACACTGCTTGTTTATAATCTCTGCACCATTATAAGTAGTAGTTATCTCCTCTATATGACAGATACCCTCTTTACCATCTGGCATCTTGCAATTCCCTGTACAATCGGCGTTACAAACTTCGGAGTAACAACCGCATATATAATCATTGGATGTACTATTATATAAGTACTGACACTTCCCAACCCCACCTCCTACCATTTTGCATTTAACAGGCTTACAGATAGGATTCATAGAGGAAGAACAGGGTTGATAAGGAATTGGTCCTACTATGATGAATTCACCTTTTTGGATCTCTTCGGAATATTCATAGGTGAGCATCAGGTCATACATCTCTGAATCGTTTTCTGGCAGTTTGATAAGCATACTTGGAATGTCGACTCTGTAATTAGAATCCTGAGGAGGTATAACAGAAAGGACTACATATCTCGACTGAGTATCCTTGATTCTGATCGAGAAGTAACCTTCATTATCTGCAAATGTATTGATAGTTTCATCTGAGACGACCTCATAACAGTGGACCACCACCTCTTCTGACTTACCCGTTTCTGTGAATATCATACTCTTTTTCTTATCCTTTTTTGGTGGAGACTTAATCGGCACTTGTTCGACTGTGATTTCAGCACCCGGGACCGGTTCACTCTTTTCCGTAGTCTCAGCCTTCGTTGTAGCGGTTATAAACGCATCCAGAGCCTTCTTGGCACCTGAATCACTTCTTGTAACAATCAATTTATTTGGCTGGTTGACGAGTTCTACGATAAAATACCCGTTGCTGAAAGAGAGTCTGAACCTGAATTGTGTGATATTATATTTGTAGAAAGAGATGATATTCTTATTGCTCTTAACCGATAGCCCAGAGTTCTCCGGCGGTGAAATAGTGAACATAATCTCGAAATATTCCGGTAATTTCTTCAAATCATCCTGAGTAATCTGGACCACAAATTCACCACTATTATCCGTCGTAACTTTAGCACCACCCGCACTCTTCAATATTACATCGAATTGTGTCTTTTCAGCTGGACCGCTCTCTCCACCCGCCGTCATTTTGACAGTTCCAAAATCGACATCGACTATCGCATTTGATACAGGTACTGCATCCTCCAGAGAGAGTGCTTCCCCTGTCGAACAGAGTGTCTGCTCATTTCCGGTATCTATGACACCTGTATCCTTTGAAAAGCCATCCTGCGCTGGCACATCAGAGACACAAATAGATGCATCCTGTGTTGGGCATCCACTATTCTCTTCATTTGCGCAGGCAAAGAGTACCAACATCAAAAATAATACTAACAACTTTTTCATAACAATACCTCCCTAAGGTATAAAAAGGCTTCGCCTTTGTACTCCACAATCGTTCAATTGTCAACACAATTCAATTTATTGGGGTAATCATTCAGTTATCGGTGGCAACTATTGTTATTTATAGAATGTTGATTTTTGATTGTAAGATTGTAGGGGCAGACCGATGGTCTCCCCTAAAAATAGTTACCCATTTCTCACTTCGCACTTATCCATTTTTATTCGTGAACGGTGTACGGTGAACCGTGTCGGTTTTCTGATCAATTCTTTATCAAAGGGGAATTATTACTTATCCATTTCCTATTTCCCACTTATCCATTTATATTCCGTGGACGGTGTCGGTGGTCGGTGTCGGTCTTCAGAAAATCCATCTATGAGAGGGGATTTACTCCGTGTCAGTGGTCGGTGGTCCCTTTCAGCACACCTATTTATGAGAGAGAGATTTTCACTTACTAAAAAACGAGGTAACTGACACCAATAGAGAAATGCAATTGGGTTATTAGCGTTTGTGCGAAGTATAAGCGAAAGATATGTTTAGAGCTACTTGTTTTCCAGTTTTTTCAAGAGCTTTGATATCTTCTCATCCAGTTCATCTATATGCTCATAAAGTTTCTGGATATCCTTTCGGGTGGGTAGATTGAGCGAGTTCAGGACAACTTCCATATTTTTATTTACCTTACCCTTGGCAGTAATTGCCCTTGCAATTATTGTCTGTACGAGATTCAATAACTTTTCGTTCGATAGAATCCTGTTCGAAATGATACTCAGGGTCTCTTCCCACTTCTCGACCATCTCATCAATTACTTTGCTCTTCTTTTCTTCCATTTTTGACTCCTTTTTCATTATATTGTCATAGACCTCAATCTCTTTATCCTCTCCTCTACCGGCGGGTGGGTAGAGAATATCCTCAAAACAGATTCACCTGATAAAGGGCTGTATATATACATATGTGCCGTGGCTGGATTTGGAGCAATAGGAATTCGCTGGGAATATCCCGCAATCTTCGCAAGGGCTGAGGCAAGTCCGTGAGGAGTACCTGCAATCTTTGCACCTGTTTCATCTGCCTGATACTCCCTTGTTCGGGAGATCCAGAGCTGGATTATCATTGCCAGAATCGGTGCAACTATTATCATCAATAGACCAAAGATTGCATTCGAACCACCCCTCGAATCGTTGTCTCTCGAACTCCCTGCAAACATTGCACCCCATGCGAGCATCCGTGCGAGCACAGTTATAGCAGATGCAAGAATGGCAGCTACTGAGGATATGAGGATATCTCTATTCCTGATATGTGCGAGTTCGTGAGCGAGCACACCTCTCAATTCGTGCTCATCGAGTATTCCCATAAGACCGGTTGTAACTGCAACCGCCGAGTGTGAAGGATTTCTACCCGTTGCAAAGGCATTTGGCATTGGTGTATCTATCACATATACCCTTGGCTTTGGAATACCTGCCGAGACGGATAACTGCTCTACTATAGAATGCAATCTCGGTTCATCTGTAGGTGTCACCTCCTGTGCACCAGAGGTCAAAAGCACAATCTTATCGGAGAACCAGTATGCAAACAGATTCATAAATGCTGCAAAACCAAGAGCAATTATCAACCCCTCCTTTCCTCCTGAGATCTCTCCCAAGAACAGGATGATTCCAGACATCAAGCCCAAGAGCAAAGCGGTCTTAATAGAATTTGCCATACCAAAAACCTCCAAAAAGCTGTTTCAAAATATAATCACAATATATCGATTTGTAAATACCAAAAAACCGATGACAACCATATATTGCCATCGGTTTTCTGTAATTGATAGATGTGTGAACTCTAACTTTTTCCTAACTTATTCGCCTTTTACAACCGTACAATATTTTGCATAAAGACCGAGAATATTGTTATAGTGATAGTCAACTGCTGTAATCTGCGTAATTTTGCCATCCTTTGCAGCTGCTTCGAGACTGGCATCACCGGTAGCAACCAGACCAAGAATACCAGTTGCGCAGGCCTCGCCTTTCTTTTCTACGATCTTTGCCTGATTTGGTGAATCTGACGGATACTTTACGTCTGTGTAGAGAGAGCCCTGAAGTGGGCTGGGACCAAATACACAACCTGCAAATGCAACCAATGCTACTACTGCCAATAAAATCTTATACATACTTACCTCCTTAAAAAAATGTATCTCACACATCTTGTTGTATCATTTATATAAACAAAAAGGAGTTGTCAAGAAATATTGAAAACAAAAAATAAAGATTCAATTACTGGTGGCAACTATTGTTATTTATAGAGTGTTGATTTTCGATTGTAAGATTGTTAGGGGCAGATCAATGTGTCTGCCTTAAAAATACTTACCTATTTCCTACTTCCCACTTATTATGAAAACTTTTTTAGAAAGAAGTTTTCATATTGCGGGGGTGGGCGAAAGCCCATAAATGTTTACCCTTTTATATTCCGTGAACGGTGTCGGTGAACCGTGTCGGTCTTCTGATCAATTCTTTATCAGAGGGGGAATTAATCCGTGTCGGTTATCAGTGGTCAGTGGTCGGTGAGTTCTTTCAAGACACCCTTCTATGAAAAGGAATTTCTGACTTATCCATTTCCTACTTCTTACTTATCCACTTATATTTACCCATTTCCCACTTCTTACTTATTATGAAAACTTATAATTTTCATATTGCGGGGGTGGGCGAAAGCCCATAAATGTTTACCCATTTATTGTAATGAGCCTATCGAAAGCACCACTAATAACTGAATCTTTATAATTATTTATTGACATACGAGTCCAAAAATTATAATAATTATGTCCATTGATTATGTATTATAGGTTGTCAATAATAATCCTTGTTGTCCTAATCTACGGTTGTGCTACGACTGGCTCGGCGGTAAAGTCTGAGCAGGAGAGCGCAAAGGAGGAGTTCGAGGATGCGATGAAGTCCCTGAAGGGCGGGTACTATCAGGAGGCACTCGATAAACTCAACAAGGTAAAGGCAAAATACCCGTTTTCAATCTATGCCACTGAGGCAGAGCTCAAGATCGGGGATGTATATTTCGAGGACGAAAAGTACATCGATGCAGCAGACGCATACTCAGAATTCGTAAAACTTCACCCATTATCATCAAGTGCAGACTATGCTACCTTCAGGATTGCCCTCTCATACTACAAGGATGCCCCATCTGATTGGTTCTTTCTACCTCCATCTTATGAAAAGGATCAGACCTCCAATCTGAAGGCGAGAGATGCCTTCGTGGATTTCCTCAACAAATACAAAGGCTCGAAATATGAAAAGGAAGCAAAGGAGTACCTCGAAAAACTAAATCAGAAACTCATTAAACACGATGTATATATAGCAAAATTCTACCTACACAGGAAGAAGTTCGAAGCCACAGAGAACAGGATGAGAGGAATAATAGAAAAGTTTGGTTATCAGGAGGGAATGGATGAGGCACTCTATCTACTTGGCTATTCGCTATATCTTCAAAACAAGGGCGATGAGTTCAATAAAGTATTGGATATAATGAACAACAAATTCCCAAAGAGTAAGTATCTATTAAAACTCCAAAACATTGGTAGAACGAATAGAAAGGGATAACCTATGGCAGATTTTAGAGAATATGTAGATAAAGGGACCGAGCTCTTCAAGGCAGAGAAATACGAAGACGCAGAGGGGTATCTATTGGAGGCAATGAGGATAGGGAAACCCTTTGCAGATGTATATTATATGCTCGGTGTGATTGCGTGGCATAGAAATGATTACGAGAATGCAAGGAGATACCTCGAAGAGGCTGTCAATATGAATCCTGGTTATGTGGAGGCAGCTACCAATCTTGCTCTCCTGTATAACGAGCACGGCGAATACGAAAAGGCGAATCAGGTGCACAGGAAGATGAGAGAGATAACCGAGGCAAGAAAGACAAGCGATATCGAGCCGTACTTAAAGAGCAAAGTCGCAAATATGTACGCCGAGATTGGTGACATATTCAAGGGTGCGGGACATCTGCTCTTTGCAGAGCGTGAATATAGAAGGGCGCTCGATTTTGCCCCGGAATATCTCGATATAAAGTTCAAACTCGCTCTGGTCTTGAAGGATAAGGGTGAAAAGGAGGAGGCAATCCTGATCTTGAAAGAGATCGTGAACAAGAACCCAAACTTCAACAACGCAAGGATAAATCTGGGCGTGCTTCTGTTTTTGAGCGACAAGAGGGATGAATCGAGATATCACTTCGAGGAGGTCCTCAAGAGAGACCCGGAAAATAAAAACGCACAGATGTATATAAGACTTATCGAACAACACCAAACCAAATAACGGAGGGCTATAAGATGTCTTTTAGTGGCTATGTATTGAAGTTTATCTCTGGAAAATATCAGGGAGGTGAGATGCCTCTCGACGACAATCGGGAGTATGTAATCGGGCGGAAGAGTGATATCGATATTGTAATCGTAGAGGATATGGTCTCGAGGATGCATGCCAAGATTATGCTGAACAATGGACAGATATACATTCAGGATCTGGGCTCTACCAATGGGACATTCGTAAATGGAGAGAGGATAAAGAGGGTAAGGCTGAAAGAGGGAGACAGGATTCTCGTTGGAACCTCTCTGTTCAGACTCGAGAGAGGTGAGGTAAAGAAGGCCGTTGGTCAGGCAAAGATAACCAAAGGCGTAGTAAAGGAGGAACCGAGAGAACCTCAACAGGTACAGCGAAAGACTATGCTCGGCGGGCCTTCTATTCAACAGGGTACGCTTGCCGAGATTCCAATGGCTGATTTATTGCAGATGATTACGGTATCCAAGAAGAGTGGTGTACTCGTGATAAAGAGTCAGGACGAGGGGAAGATCTTCTTCAAGAATGGACAGATTCACTATGCCTGCATCAATGAAAACCACTCCCTAAATCCAATAAAGGCAATCTACAGGATTATCACATGGGACAAGGGGAGTTATAGGTTCGACCCGCCCGACAACAGGAAGTTTGTCATAGAGATAGACGAAGACCTCGATGTACTGCTTATGGAGGCGTTGAGACAGCGAGACGAGCTCAAGAAGATAGCCTCTCAGATTCCACCCCCAAACAGGTCTCTAACCCTGAATACACCTATCTCCCCGCCATTAAAGGAACTGAAACCAGAGCATCTGGATGTTCTACAGCTGATAATCAACTACGGACAGATCAAGGCTGTTATGGATAAATCTCCTATGACTGATATAGAGGTGGCAAAGGCAATTTCATTTATGCTATCGAAGGGATACATCAGAGAGGCATAAACATCAAAGGTAGGCGTCGAGAAACCTGTCCAATCAATTAGCATCTAATAATTATGTTTGCTGATATTTATACATCCATACTATTAGGACTCTCATTTTCGAATATCTGGATATGTGCGCTCGTCATATTTTCATTACAGACATCTCAAAAATCCACAGGCATTGGGTACATAATTGGAAGATTCATTGGAATTGTAATCTTTGTATTGATATTCCACATAATTGGTAATTCGATAAGGATCTCGAATTTTTATCTCGATATTCTCTCGGCAATATCTATTCTGCTCTTTGGGGCATATTTCGCCTATAAATACTGGATAGAACAAAACAGGGAAGATAGTCATCATAATCTATATAGCAAGTTATCCGAGAACTGTGAGCACAATTGCAACTCCTGTATAATAAGCAAAAATCCCGAGATACATCAATATTGTGAAAGTTGCTCTGATGGAGATAAGAATTGCAGCTCAGAAGATATTCAGATAGAGCCTTTAACTCGTGAAACAAGAAAATTGTGGGGAAAAGAATCCAATAAAGAACAGAAGACGGGTCTTATCTTCGGGGCATTCTTGGGTATTGTGCGAGGCTCTGCTATGTGTGGAAGGTTAGTTTTGCTGCTGCCACTTGCAATAAAGGGTTCTTTGATGAACTCCTTTATAGTGGGCGCCTCGTTTGCCTTTTCTTCTTCTATTTATCCCATAGCAATACTCATATTTGGAGAATACCTCCTCAAACTGGTTAAATACAGAAGGGCTATCATTATTGTAAATTCTGTATTCTTGATATTTCTATCCTTCTACTACCTCAATCACGCATTTAAATCACTGTAAACTTTAATGGGTAGATTGCTGCATACCCCCGTCAATGAAAATCACAGGATATATAACTAATTGCCAGTTACCTCACAACAATTAGGTGCCAATTACCTCTCTAACAAACAACACCCTCTTCTCATCAATAGAAATTAGGGACTCGATTCGAGGCAAAAGTATTCAATAATATCAATCGATTAGGAAATGGAGGGTAGATAACTTTAAGCAATTGTCTCGTGTAACCATTACCATCATTACTATAATATATATAATTAAATATATATATGTGTGACAGTGAAAAATTTTTAAACTTGAATAATATAACAATATAGATGATAAGTAGATTTCAATTATGATACCGATTTTATCTCTCATCGTTCAGCCCAGTGAGCAACCCAGTGCCTGGCACTTCCTGCAAAATATTCAATGATATCAACGGGTTACGAAGAACTTCTCAAAAACAGCCACTGAAAAGCAGATACCTATGCCATACATATATTGCAGCCCAATTATAATAGCCTACAAAAAATTAATCTTGAATTATATAAATAGAAAGGGAGTTTCTAACCGCACACTAAGTAGAGTCTATATTTCCGTATATATTCCGTATCTCTTCTTTTCATTACCTCTTCTGTGCCTGGCACTGAGCAAGATAAGAATCTTTTATAACAGAATTAGAAAACAGGAGAGAATCTCTTCAATTATTCTAATAATTTTAAGCGTCTTTTCCTTTCCATAGATCTCAATCATTTTATCGAGTTTATTATGAAGGTCTTTTGTTCTTATGTTCGTATCTTTTGGGTTTTCCTTTACAATTTCCTCAATATCACAACCAATTGCATTAGCAATTATTTCAATAGTATCTATAGATGGATTCTTTGTCCCCGTCTCCAATCTTGCGATGAAGTTTTGAGATAAGCCAGTCTTTTCGGCAAGATCTTCTTGTGTAAGACCTCTCTTTTTTCTGAGCACTGTAATATGTAATTGACCATTAGTGCATATAGTATTTTATTTTACTGACTATCAGGCAATATTTTATTATTTTTTCATATTAGTAGATAAATATTTTTCCATATCAATGATAGGAGGTGGTGTATATGATTGTCAAACATTAAGAGATTTTTTAGTCTGTCTTTTTTATGGATTCTTATTTTTTAAGGAGGAGAAGATGAAAAGAAAAATTTATTTAGTTTCATTTATTATCGTATCTTTGTTTGCGATCTTTTTGACTTATTGTGGTGAAGACAAGAAAGATGAGAAGATTCAGTGGACTTGCAGCTGTACGGCTAACTGTGATGGCAATGAGGCTACGGTTAGTGAAACTGCTTGTGGTACAGAATCAGAGGCACAGAAGGCAGTAGAAGAGGGGGTATCGAGTTGCAAAAATGAGCTTAGTAGTAAATGCAGTGATATTGAATGTGAGTGCAATTGTACCCCAACTGGTAACAAATGCTAAGAAAGACTAAACGGAGGTTATTTATGGTTAGGAAAATAATATTGCTGTTTATTTTAGTTTCAAACTTATTTATGCTATCTTGCTATACAACCAGAGTAGATGCTCCGCAAGGTTTAGACAAAGATGTTATTCTTGGAACCACTAATGATTTGTGTTTCGACATTGAGACAAATCGTGTTCATTATCTACTATGGGGATTAGTACCAATCGGCAATACTAGCTCGGAGAAAATAATTGCTGAGAAACAGATTACGAAAGTAAAAGTAAAGACACAGGCGGATTTCTTAGATGGATTACTTAGGTGTGTTGGCTTGATGTTTACATCTGGTATCTATGCCGGAAGTGAATCGCAGACAATACAGAGTTGCAAATAGATTTCAGTTTGGCTTGATACAAATAAAAAATTTTGAGTAGTGATTAGGGTACTTTTAATAGCACCCTTTTTTTGTATGGAACGAAAACACATTGATGATATATGAGAAGTGAATCTACTTTGCAGACTCATCCATTCCAGAGATTACATGGAATTCGACTCTCCTGTTGAGTGCCCTCCCCTTCTCTGTCTTATTCGAGGCAATCGGGACATCGAATGCGTAACCCTTTGCAACCAGTCTATCAGCCTCTATTCCCTCTATCTTTATGAGGTGGTCTCTCACTGCATCTGCCCTTGCCTGTGAGAGCTTCTTGTTGTAAGCCTTTCCGCCTACATTGTCTGTGTGACCCTGTACCTCTACTTTGAATTGAGGATTATCTTTCAGGACCTGCGCAACCTGATGCAGTAGTTCATAGGAATCCTTCAATATCTTTGATTTTCCGGTAGCAAAGTGCACCTGCTCCTTTATCTCGATCTGCTTGGATTCTTTGTTCACTACAACGAGGGTGTACTTCTTTGGACAGCCCTGCTCCTCTGGGATACCTGCCTCTTGTGGACACTTGTCGTCCGGGTCACATATCCCATCCTTATCAGTATCCGGACAACCCTGACAGGCGAGGATTCCGGGTACGGTTGGACACTTGTCCTGCTCATCCGTTATCCCATCCCCATCAGTATCCGGACAACCATCGAACTGCGGCAGACCGGGCACATCCGGGCATTTATCTTTATCATCTGTTATCCCATCTCCATCCCTATCAGGCGGAGGACAACCGTTATAATCGAGAGTACCGGGGTCATTCGGACATTTGTCCTCACAATCCATAATGCTGTCATTGTCAGTATCTATTTTACAAAGGTCTATCTCCTTCTTTGCAATCACAACGGGTTTTGGTGGCTCTTTTACAAGCACCTTGACAGGCATACACAACTCAGGATTCTTGTTTACTATTTCAAGAGCCTTTGCTGTATAAACCTTTGCCTCTGCTATATGCTTATCAGCCAAAACTGAATTGCCCTCCGAAGATTCATCCTCCGCAAATCTTATCTCTGATTCGGCAACAGCGGTCTCCATAGGTGCACACTTCTTTGCGCCCTTCTCGATGGCTGTATTCAAATCCTTTTTGAGTGCTGTCGCCTGAGCATTTATGACACTGCTCGTAGTACAACTAAGACTCACCAGTAATCCCAAAAGAATCACTAATAAAAAAAGCCTATTCATAACAAAAACCCCTTATCATTAAGGTGTGTTTATCTGTTCTACATTGTCTTTAGATGGCGATGTTGCTGGAGGATTTGGGGAATTCTGTGGAATCGTAGATGGACCTGATTCCGAAGCCTTTGCATCGTGAGATTTCTTCTGAGCCAGAATCGCCATATCCTTTGCTATCTTTGCATAATCCACAGCCCTCTCGAACTGCCCATAAGCCTGCTTCTGTCTCGCCTTGTGCAAGTATTCCTCTGCCTTATAGTACTCATATGGGGCATACTTCTCCGCCTCAACTGTCCTTGCTGCCTTGAAGTTGCTGTCGGCATCTACAATCAGTGCTGCTGACCATATTGGGCCCACACATCCCGAGAAAGCAACGGTTATAAATAAGAAGGTGAAATAGACAATCAATCTCTTCGCTATTTCTCTCTGCATTCTCATAATATTACTCCTGAAGACATAATCTCATCAAAAATCTCTCTTGTAAGAGAGTAAAAATCCATCCTGAATTGGCACCAGAATCGTAGAAGGTTTTGCAGTCGTAGTCGATTTGCCCTCTACAAAGAATAGCACAGTCGCGGATACAAGGCAGGCAGCCCCTGCTCCATAGAAGATATTTGCCATAGTTGCATAATTCTGGGCATTATCTGCAATTTTCTGAACCTCCTCTTGGGTCCTATTTTTATTGCTCTCACTCTTGAGGTCCGATTCGTTCGAGTTTGCCAGGATTCCAAAGACAGCACCCGTTCCAATCAAGAGTCCGCCCGTTCCACCCATTATATATGTCCAAAATCTCTTTTGAGAAGGCTCGGATACCTTATTTATCTCCTCCTTCTTTATAACCTCTGGCTCAGGCTTTTTGACTATAGGCTCCTTCTTCTCTACCTTTTCTGCCGTAACTACCGGCGGCTTGGGTTGCTCAATATTCATCTCGTTGAGAGAAAAATCGAGTTCGAGAGATTTATCAGGAGATACCACGAATTCTTTATCGATAGGCATATATCCTTTTTTCGTAAGTGAAAGGGTATATTTACCCGGTTTCAGCTCGATTGCAAACGGGGTCTTTCCCATCACCTTGCCGTTGATTGCTACATCTGCCTCAGAGGGAGTAGAATATATTCCAACCTGCTGAATACCCTTCTCTTGTAGTTTCTTCTCGAGATTCTGGATGGAGATGAGTATAATATTCTTATCATCTGCATTTGGGGATGCCCTCAAATACTCCCTGAAGAATCTCAGTGCCATAGGGATATTCCCCTCTTTCTCGTAAGCCTGTGCTATATTGTATAGAATGACACTGTGTGCATATAGCGAATATGCCTTCTGGAATTCTTCTATTGCCTTGTTGTATTCGGATTGCTTATAATAAGCCTTTCCAAGCTCGAAATGCTTCTTTGCCTCCTCTTTCTGGCTCTCTTCTGGAGTCTGTGCAAAGAGACTGAAGGCCATCATCACTATAATCATAAGACCTGATATTTTCCTTAACATCTATAATCTCCTAATCCAAATACAATTAGGCAATTATATTAACAAATAAGGATATATTGTCAAGGATTTATGCAAATTTTTATATAATTCATTTTCAAACCACCCTTTCTGATTGTATCGTTTCATCAAGATTTACGATCCTTTATGTGCGAAAGGGCAGAGCAGATAGCCATCTATGAGCGGTTACAATGAGAACAGAATTATCTTTGTTTCTAATGACTCTGTAGGTATCTTCTCTGTTCACTAATTGAATAGCCGGGACATTGAAATATCTCTGAAATTTCAAAAGACTTTTCGATATGTCAGTCTCGTTGAACTTTGCCTCTATCAACAGGAGAGGTTTATTATTGAGTGAGATAAGAAAATCCACCTCCTCCTTATCCTTGGTTCTCAAATAATGCAGGTCGAAATTTCCATACCCACCGTTCCTCAGGAATCTGACTGTTTTATAGAGTTCGAGGGCTATCATATTTTCGAATCTGATAGACGAGTCTTCTATATCAGGATAGTTGAAAAGGTATAATTTCCTCTCTTTCAATATGCTTCTTGAGACCTTCTTTGTCCAGGTTGAGATTGAAAATATGATGTAGAACGCATCGAGGATTCTCAACCAGTTTTTTACTGTTTCGAAAGATACCTGAAGATCGGATGCAATATTGTTTATAGAAAGAGGGCTACCGACCTTTGAAGGTAGAATAGATACCAATACTTCGATTGTATCTATATTTTTCAGGTCAAGCATATTTCGTATGTCATCCCTGATTATCTGAGTTGTGTAACCCTCGGACCAGCGACGAAGGAACCTCTCCTCACCTCTTATAAAGGGTTCTGGAAATCCTCCAAAATTAGAGAGAGTCTCCCAGATGTCTCTTGTCTCCTTCTGCGGATTTATATCAAATCCTTGTAAGGGGGATCCAATAAAATTCTTGAGGGTCATCTTATGCTTCGATAACTCTGATAGAGTAAATGGGAATAGATTCATCTGAAAGAATCTACCACTCAGTGCATCACCACCCCTTTGTGATATGTCCAGTCGCCCGCTACCAGTCACTACGAAGAGGTAATCTCTTGAAAAGTCATCATAGACACCTTTCAGATAGTTCTTCCACTTCTTGTATTTGTGAATTTCATCGAATATTACTATCGGGAGCGAATCATCTCTTCTATCCATCTTTTCGAAGAAATACGGGTCGCTGGCAAACACTCGTTTATGAGAGAGTGAATCCCAGTTGAAATAGTATGAGTTAGTGAATTTTTTTGCATAATCCTGAATGAATGTAGTCTTGCCCGATTGTCTCGGTCCGGACACAAGTACCATCTTATGGTCTTTTATCAATTCGTCGAGTAATCTCTTGTAGTAATCCCTGCTTATCATACGACTATTTTATACCGTACTCTGAAATAGTCAAGACTTTTTCAGAGTTGACTCTGAAATGGTCGGAGGCTTATTTTCTATAAAAATGCCCAATGAGACAGTATTCTGCCAGTTTTGCATCAAGTCTGTATAAGATGCTTCTCTTATTTTTTATCAGATTATATGGAATAAGTTCTGTTCTTATGTAATCTTTGGCTATCTTACACCTTACTTGTTTTAAACTTCTCGACTTTGATATGCCCTCTATGCAATTGTTCAGGTATTTGTCATAACTTTTTTGTTTTGCTTTTTTATTTATCATCTTATCGTCGTAAACGGGGATTACTGAGGGAAAGAAGTGATGAAGTGTTTTAGCACCGAGAGTTGCAGAGATAGATCCACGCCTTTTCTTAACTTTTACTTCGGAGATTTTACTGACATAATCAATTATGGTCTGTCTTATCTCATCTCGGTCTTTGCTCTTAAGATTAACAATATCTTTGAGGCTTAAAATATTATATTCATTAAATATTCTTGTAAGCTTTTTTACATAGTTTTCTGTCTTATTGTGTATATTTGTCCAAAAGTTTTTTTTCTTACTTTCGGACCTACCTATTCCCGCTCTAAATGCCTTCCACTCAATTATAACACGGCCTAATATTGGGAGGCACTTTTCAATTGCATTATCCTCATCCCAAAACCATATTTTGTTTTTATCTTTGGACTTAGATTTTGCTGCCTCGTGAATAGCAAGAAAGGGTAGTAGGTATCTACAGTG
>Ga0123519_10009515_pt1 | contig 14620 bp, 18 predicted proteins | sample YelNatPaOPRAMG02_FD_87396 | JGI IMG/M metagenome (GOLD analysis project Ga0123519, IMG submission 87396) | Hot spring microbial communities from Yellowstone National Park - Yellowstone National Park OP-RAMG-02 (version 2) | ecosystem: Environmental > Aquatic > Thermal springs > Hot (42-90C) ...
ATTGGGTTTATGTTCTCCCTGATGAATTTCCCGAGCGGAATTAGACGGATTAGCCTGCTGTCCCTCTTTCCGAAGCCCTCTTCAGGTGAGAGTTTTATCTCATAAGAATGCCCGACCTCCTTTCCCTCAAGAGATTTTTCCAGGCCTGAGAGCATGTGCTGCTCACCTAAGCAGATAACCATCGGCTTCTGACTCTTGTCAAACTCGGTCCCATCCTCCAGAAGGCCGGAATACTCAAGCTCTATGAAGTCGCCCTTCTTTACTGCCATTTTCGGTACCTCTTAAGTTTTAATGCCCTACTGTCATCTGCTCCAAAAATTAGCAACAGTAGAACACTAAACGGGGGGATTAAACCTCTTTTATAAACTTTTCTAAAAAGGGAGTTAAAAGTTTTTAGATTTATTAATAAATCTGAGCGGGCATTAAGCGGGCATTCAGATCAAAGAGTTTTATGGAAAAGTTTATAATGGCTTAACGCTTAAATGGAGACAGAATAGATTTCAAATCCGGATAAAGATGCAAAAAAAGGGTGATGAAATGGAAGAAGGCGCTGAGGAGAACATAAAGCTGGGGGGCAACATTGAACTTTCAGGATTCTCGTTTTTGGACAAGGCGCAGATGGTTGTGGTAAAAAAAATCGTGGGAAACTATGCCAGGAAGTTTTCTGAGATGAGCAGCAACTTCGAGCGCCTCTCAATCAATGTAAAGAAGATTCACGCAGTAGAGAACTCTGAGAATTATGAGATAAACGCCCGACTCTTTGCCAACAAGGAACAATTTCACGCATCTGAAAATGACAGGAACCTCTTCTTCGGAATAGACAAGGTCCTAAAGAAAATAGAGGGCATGATTAAGAAGCATGATTAAGAAATAAGTTATTTTAATTTTCTTTAGTTTAATATCCTGAAATATCCGGAATTTTAAAATTTTCAAAAAAAGAAAAGCTTTTTATGATTCAGACTACGGATTACCATTCGTCATCTTCGTCTCCATAGTCGTCCTCTTCGTCCTCGTCTTCATAGTCGTCCTCTTCATCCTCCTCATAGAGGTGCTTTTCAAAATACATCCTGTCTCACCTCCCTGTCCCACAAGGACAGAGCTCTCTTGCGCATTCCATTAAGCATTAAGAGTCCTCCAGATTTTTTAGAACTGAAATTCTGCCTCCACCCTTTTTCTCAACTGATCCAAATGCTGAGCATTATTCGAGACATTCGCCTCTTCCAATTCGCCCCTCTAATTATCTGAAAGCAATATTTAAAGATATCGCTTCTCCAAGATAAATTTTAGAGTTGAATTGTGAAAAACTTTAAAAACTACCGCGCATTAGGCAACTTCTGGGGGTGTAAGGATGGAGGCTGAAAAGTCCATTGTCAGACTCTGGCTGGAGAGCAAGGGCTTCTTCACTATAGGAGATATAAATGCGGGAAAGAGCGTAATTGACATATTGGCAGTTAAATTCTCCGGAAGAGAAGTAGAACAGGTGCAGCATATAGAGGTAAGCTGCTCGCTGAAAGGGGAGCTGCCCGTATCAGAGTATAAGAAGAGGTTTGACGGTCCGGGCATAAAAAGGAAGATTGCCGAGGTTCTGAGACAATACGCCTCCAGCATAGAAAACTGGGAGGATGTTTTAATAACTAATGCCTCGATAAAGAGCGGAGCCCTTGAAGGTGTAAAGATAGTCCAGTTCAGCACAATACTCAATGAGGTTATGAGGGGGCTGGACACTCAGAACTATCAGAACAACACAATAAGGACACTTCAACTGGTGAAATATGCATACCTGAGGCCCGACATGATAAGGCAGCTTCAAGGCAAGAGGTTCAGGAGGGAGCTTAAGAACATTGCGATAGAACACCTATCCTTAGATGAGATGGTCAGAAGGGTTTCAGGTGATGAGAGCGCTGTCGAAAAGGTGCTCAGAAGGTGTGAGCTGAGGGCAGATCCTAAGAAACTTGCCTCATTAATAAAGAGGATACTCACAACTGAGGAGAGGAAGGTGCTCTCAGAAGAGGTAATGACTGCCGAGCAGAAAAGGAAGAGAAGAATCAAGGAGAAGAAGTTAAGTTCTTTTATCTAACCTTTCAATTAATTGATTTTAATCAAATTTCATAATCCTTCCGGGAAAGTCCTTCTGCATCAGGAGCACTACCCTGCTATTCTCTTTCTCATCCACAATCTTGTAGCCGCAGCGGCTTCCAACCTGCTCTGCAAACTCTCTGATTTCAGAGTGGGAGGGCATGTTCTCCATTGAAAGCCGGTCTCTCGAGAAGCCCACATACATATACGCCTTTGCCTCCACAAAGAGCGGGTTCGCCTTTTTTATAAGTTCAGCATACTTCTCCGGGCTGTGCATGTTCAGTCCCTTTACAAGAGTCATCCTGATAGTCGTCCTGGTTTTATCCCTTAGCCCCGCCATTATCTCTAAGGAGCGGTTCAGCCGCGCCCACGCATCCCTGAATGAGGGGGCGGCTGTTCTCAGGTATGTCGCCTCGTCAGGAGCAGTTAGCGAGAGATAAAGCTGAGTTGGAAGATTCTTAAGCTTACTAAGCGTTTCCGGAAACTGACCGTTAGTTACTAGGAATGTTGTCTTTCCCCTCATGTGCAGAAGCCCGATCAGTTCGTCAAGTTTGGGATAAGAAGCTGGCTCGCCTGCGAGCGAGATTGCAAAGTGCATTGGCTCCATAGCATCCCTAACCTTCTTCGGATTCGCCTTCGGATTTCCGGGAAATCCCGAGAGAAGCTTTCTCTGGGCCTTTATGGAGCCATCAATTATATCCTGAGGCTCATCCGCCTCCTCTGCTGGAATCTCGCTTCCCGGAGTAAGCTCGATGGCGCGCCAGCAGAATAGGCAGTGATTAGGGCAATAGTCAACTGAAGGGGTCATCTGGCAGCAGAGGTGGCTTCTTATCCCGTAAAACTTCTGCTTATAGCAGACATCCTCATCCCTGAGGGCTTTCTTCGTCCAGGTGCAAATCTTAACTGCAGAGTGCTTTCCTACAAGCGCATAGTTCTGCTTCTCAAGAGCCCGGCGCAGCTTCGAATCAACCATGAACGGGTGTATTTGGTAAGAATATAAAAAGGTAACTGGAAATAGTCCGATAATCTCAGGCGGGCCTTCCCAGGAAGATGTTGTGCTTGCTTCTGAGAATCTTCACCCTGATCCTTCCTGAGGATTTATGGCAGTTCAGCACCGTGAGATTCCTTTCCCCGGCAGAAGCAATGCACTCGCCAGGCCTCCTTCCCGGGCAGATTATCTCGGCTTCAACAGTCATGCCCTTTCTGAACGGCTTAGGAAGCCTCTCGGTTTTCACTATGTTAAAGTCAGATGGGGACAATAGTAGTTTTACCCTGTGCTTTTTCTCCAGTCTTCGTAGACGCTCCTTAAAATCCTCCATTGGGATTTGCTTCACAGGCCTCCTGCCGTGGGGATACTCCAAGAAGTTCTGAATGCCAATCCTTACATTAAGGGCCTTGGCGTATTCTATCAGGGGTTCAATTTCGGAATCATTAATGCCTGGAACCAACACTGGAGCGATTAAAACCTCAGCTATTCGCGAACAGAACTCAATCATGTGCTTGAGGTGCTCCACAGAGGCCCTTGAACCGCTCATTCTCGAATAGGCATCTTGTGAGAGACTGCTTATTGAAATGTTAAACCTCGTAAGCCCTGCCTCCTTCATCCTAACTGCGAGCTCCTCAGTTAGCATTGTGCCGTTTGTGTCTATTGAGATTGTGCGGACATTCGGGACTTTTCTCAGGTCTCGGATCAGGTCAACTATTCGGGAGTAGAGCAGCGGCTCGCCATTCGCGTTTATGTGCGCCTCTATTGGAACTCCCTTGAATTCAGCTAGCTTCCTGAACTCTTCAACGAGATATTCTTCCTCCACAACTATGTCCGCCTTGTCCTTTGAGGAGAAGCCCTCATCAACTGAGCAGAAGATGCAGTCAAGATTACACCCCGTTATCGGCTTGACCTCAACTGTTGAGGTGTTCCTGTCTACTATTCCGAATGAGTTACTCCCTATTAGAGGAATGCCTGAGTTCCTATGAACATAGATTGCCCTCCTACCATTGATGCCATTCCTCAGATTTGAGAAAGCCCTCTGAAGGAGGGAATTAAACTTCACGCGGGCCCTCTTCTCAGATGCATCAAATTCGATGAAGTGAGGGCCAATCCTGAACCTTCCTATGTCCTCCAGCTCCTGCTTTGAAACGCTCGTGTGAAATACATTCAGGAATCTGATATTCACAGAGTCACCCGAGTCGTAAAATTCAATGTCGTGAAATTCCAGGCGGGCCATAAGGGGGAATATTCAGCAGGGCATATAAAAGGTTTTTGAAGGTTTCCAGCAAAAGGGCAAAAATCTTAAATAATACAAGCCAATTACAGCTGGCATGGCCGAGGAGGGGGAGTTTGAGATAACTGCAGAGACCCTGTTCGAAATCCTAAGAAGGGAGAAGGACAGGGAGGAACTTCAACAGCTACCGAAAAAATTCTATGCGGAAGTAGTCCGATATTTGAATGAAAAGAAGGCCTCAATGAGCACAGGCACACTATTCTCAGAACAGGAAAGGGAAATACTTCAGATACAAATCCACAGCATAAAGCAGATAATAAAGGAGCTCTACAACAGGCGAGAAAAAAAGATTCTGGACAGCGCGCTAATAAAGGCCAGGACAAACTCGGCAGTAGTAGACACTTCAGCGATGCTTCCGGAAGAAAAGGAACTTTTTGAAAAAATCTCCTCGGAAATTGCATCCGGAAGGCAGAATATCCTCCTAAGGGTGCTGGAAGGCAATGCCAGTGAGATAAAACCAGATGAAAATGAGAAGGAAAAGGAAAGAGAAGACGAGCAGAAGCCCGGAACAAAAATGGTGAGATTCCTCGAGGCGGTCCCGCAGTTTTATGGGGATGACGCAGAGATTTATGGCCCCTTCGCAGAAGATGATATAGCCCGCCTGCCGGAGAGTGTGGCTAACCTCCTAATTGAAAAGGAGAGAGCAGAAGAGATCGTTGAAGGGGAAAAGTGAGCTGTCTTTCTGGGAAGAATAAGCACAACACTGCCCGGCCGGGTTAAAGCTCAATGCTCGCCCTCATAAAAGCGCTTGCTCCCGGAATTTCGGTTCATACACCCTGCTCAAAGCGGGGCCATTCATATTTTAAAATAAGCGATTCATGGGATTGTACGAAAGTTAAAAAAGATTCATAAGCTGCCAAAACAAAAGATTCATAAGCTGCCAAAACTATTATATATTGATAATAAAATTGTCTTCTTCCTGTCAAATATGAAGGACAGGATTAAGAGGGACGCAGAGAGTATTGCAAAAATTGTAGTGGTGCTAACCATCTCTAATTTTCACTCCTGCACATCCTTCTTGAAAAATTAGGGCGCCCGAATCCGGAATGTCCGCTCTGCTTGCATTCAAGTATCCTGAATATCCTGACAACCCTGTTGTCGTTAAGGGAATATTTTATCATCTTGCCATCGCGGCGGCATTTCAGGATGCCCGCCTCTAACAATTTGGCGAGTTGCATCGAGGTTGCCGGCTGCTTCTCCCCAATCCTCCTGGCTATCTCGCAGGCGCAGAACTCGCCTGACAAGAGCAGTTTTAATATCTTGAACCTGGTCTCATCAGCCAGCATGCGCAGGAACTCAACTTCCGACGGAGCATCAGATCTCATATCAACTGGTATTGATATGTCATATTTAAAGTTTTTGCGTTTCAAATTCCATAAGTGCAAAATGCAGAAGGGATAGCCCCGCCCGGATTCGAACCGGGGTCCCCAGCTTTCCTCGGAAAATAGTCCTCCAAAGGCTGGGATGATTGGCCGCTACACCACGGGGCTTTGCTTTGAAGGATTTCCTTTCATTTTAAATAGTTTTTGAATTAGAAGCTAAAATTCAGGTCTTAGTCAAGTCATCCTTAAGCATCTGAGGAACTGCATGTTTCGGAACATCCGCCGGCATAGAGCATGATGCAGGGCACTACTCCCCATTGCAAACTGGAAGTTTATTGCTTCAAACACCACGCACCTGTAATTTGAAACTATTTTTCGTTTCGTCATAATACTCAGTCAGTATCTTGGAATTTTTCAACAAATTTTCAACAAATATTTCCTCCCTTCCGGTAAATATTAAGAGACTTCCACTATGAGAGACTGCACTAGAAGTCCACCCATTTTATATTAACATTATAAGTTGTCCTGGGTCTAAATAGGCGTTTAATTCCCCCTTAAAATAAAGAAGCCTAAGAAAGAAACCAGGAGGGCTGCGAGGACATTATGATTACACCATCTTTTCTCTCCATCTGGGAACTCCTCAAAATTTTCCATTCGCCATGTATTACATGCTTCCGTAAAATCCGTTAGGCTTTCAGAATCTAATTTGAGACCTGGTGGCGCATTTAACAACGGCCAACTCGCATTTTGGAAAAAGCTTTTTATATTGCGGGATTGTTTAGCTGTTCTTATGAAAAAAATCGAGAGGGTTCTGGTTTGTGAGGACGGCCGGCTATTGTATGTAAGGGACGCTTCAAGGGATTATCACTGCCAGTTCGGGGTTGTAAGGAGAGAGCAGCTTGAACTCCCGGACGGCTCCGAGATAACCACCAACACGGGCGTCAAGATGAGGATAATAAGTCCTTCCTTCTCTGAGCAGCTGAGGGGCATAGTTAGGGCTCCGCAGGCTCCCCTCTTTAAGGACATGGCCGCAATAGTTGCAGAGACAGGAATAGGACGAGAATCGTTTGTGATAGATGCTGGGGCAGGTTCAGGAATGCAGGCCTGCTTCCTCGCAAGGCACGCTGGAAGAGTAATTAGTTATGAGATTAGGGAGGACTTTTTCAAAGTTGCTTCTGAAAATGCCAGGATGCTGGGGCTAGACAATCTTGAGATAAAGCGGGGAAACATCTATGAAAGGATTGAGGAAAAAAATGCTGATGTGATTACTCTGGATGTTCCTGAGCCGTGGTTGGCTCTGGAAAGCGTTGAATCCTCACTTAAGCCGGGAGGATTTCTTGTAGTGTATAATCCTACAATCGTGCAGATCATGAATGTCGCCTCTGAAATAAAGAAGCGGGGCTCTTTTGTCCACATCAAGACGATTGAAATAATCGAGAGGGAGTGGAATGTGGAGGGGCTAAGAGTTAGGCCAAAGAGCCAGCAGGTGGGGCACTCGGGATTTCTGAGCTTTTACAGGAAAATCTGAGCTTCACCTTTGTGATCTACACTTCTCGGACATAAGTTAGAAGGAGTATTGCCGTTATAGTCAGCCCGAGGGAACTGCCGGATATTAGGAGAAAAAATCAGGGAAGCCAGGTTTTCTGATTCGAAAGTTTCTCTGGGAGGTAGTCAGTAATCACAAAGTTCAGACCGTGCTGTGCAAGTGCCTGCTGCTCCGCCCTCTTCTTCATCTCTACGAGTTGCCTCAGCGCCTTCTGCCACTCAGGATAGGCCTTCACAAACGGGTCATTCTTGAAGCCATCCTTCACCCTCTTGATGTCTACCTCCTTGAGGGGGTGGGTTGGAAGCTTATAATCTATTATGTCTTGAGGGGTTATTCCCCAGTATTTTGCCTGAGGCACGCAGAAGAACTTGTTTATGTGGGCGGCGTTTCCGCTTCCCACCTTAAGGGTGCGGTAGATGTTCAGGTATCCGTAAGGGTCACCGTCAGTGAACACATATACGGGAAGCTTCATCTCATCAGAGAGCCTTCTTATGAACCTCCTGCACGCCCTGGTAGGAACTCCTCCCAGTGAGATAAGTATCGAGTTGGACTTCTTCCAGTAGGCATGCTTCACTAAGCGCTGATACATTCCAGCGGTCTCTATGGCGAGTATGAAATCCGCCTTTGTCTCAAACTTTAGGTGCTCAACGCTACTCGGTATTGAGTAGGCGCCAGTTCCCATCCTGGTGCAGTCAATCTTTATCTCCTTGCCAGTTTCCGGATCAATGTCAATAACAGTAAGTTTTCCAGCCACATCTCCCCCCTTCTCCTCAGGGATGAAGCCCAACTGCTCCCTGTTCACCATGAACATTGCCTCAATATCGTCCATAATCATGTCAGATTCGGGCTGCTCAGTGAATCTGGCCTCGCCCCAGTTCTTAGAGACATAGTATGCTTCCCTCTTTGTGGCTATGTCATCTGTTTCCACAAGGTTTTTGGAGAGGGCCAGCATCCTGAGCGTCTGGGCGAATGTCTTTGATGTGTTAACAGTAAGGGTTCTCGTTTTCTTCTGGTTTCCAATCTCAAAGTAGCCCTCTTTCGGATTGTATATCACATTTGAGAGGGCCCTCACAGGCATTGAGAGCTGCGGCTTGTCCCTGCTGATTATCTTTCTGTAGAGCTCCTCTGAGAGTGATTTTATTCTGGCGAGCATCTCCTCATTCTTCATCTGAACCACCTTTTAGATAATCTGATTCTGCATCGGATTCCTCTGAGTTGAGTGCACTGGCGCGCTTCCTCCTTTTAGAAGTCTTAGGCGTCTCATCCTCATTTTCTTCAAAACCCTCTGATTCAAGTTCATCTTCCACATTTCCTGAGATTCCCAGGCGCTCCCCTTCAATCTCTGCTTCAGCACCCTCATCCTGGAGGGATTCTATATGCCTGCTCTTCTCGAGAATATCTTTTATTGCCTCTTCCAACTCTTTTTCCTGCTCTTCTGAGAGCCCTAGGATCTCGCTGATCGCCAAGGCAATGTGCGGCAGGTATTTCTCTATGTATGACTTCTTCTTGAGTTCGTCGTGAACCCTATGCTTCTTTCCGATGTAGCGGGCAAGCTCCCTTCCACACTCCTGAAGTGCAAGCTTCATCTCTCTCAAGATTTCAGGGTAGTGGGCTATTGCCTCTTTCGCCTCGCTGGTGAACGGCGCCCAGACAGACGCTAAGTGTAGGGCAATCACGAGAGGACCGACTGGCATTGCGCCCTGGCTCTGCGAGATTCCATATGCGCGCCAGTTTGTGCTCACAACCGCCTTTGTTGTGGCGCAGGCACCCTGCTGGTAGAGAAGGGGCACCCTGTTTGCAAATCTGAGAAGTGTGACTGGCTTATCCGCAGGAAGATCTCCTCCATAGGCGAATGCGCATTCCACTATGAAAGGGTTCCCCCTGTATACCGAGGGAGGCCTTGAGGTAGATGTGTAAAATTCGGCGTTTATCTCTTTTCTCAGGCCGTTTTCCAGGTTCTTCGCTCCTATTGGGGAGAGGCAGTCAGTCGGGGGACTCAGTATTTTTGTTTCTCTTATTGCGCGCAGGAGTTTCTCAGCAGCGGTCCTGTCCAGGGAAGATGGCTTCGTGTTTGGAAGGAGGGCCGCCCTCTCGCAGATTTCCTTGGCTGTTGAAGCCCCGACTCTGGAGAACTCGTTTGTGAGGAAGCTCTGAAGGGTCTTCTCCTCTGCATTCCTTAGCATCTTCATCAGGTAGCCGAGTTCCACACCATAAGGGTGGGGCTTTATCTCCTTTGCAGGAGGAGGGAGCTCATTGACTACCCTCGCGAATATGAACTGTTCAGCCTTTGGAGTAATATATATTATTGTAGCGTGCGGGTTTATGATTGCAGTCTGTTTTAGGTATTCATCCACTGACTGGTCTCCCTTCTGGTAGGATGCTTCTAAGTCAATTTCAACTCTGGTACCATGCTCAAACTCGCAGTCCGCGCGCTCCTCCTCTTTCACTATCTCCGGAGAGTTTGTGCTGGTATTTATGTGAAGTTCATAGTAGTAGGCCGGCTTTGTAGGAGAAATCCTTGAGAGTATCCTGGCTGGCTTTCCAGTTGTCAACTGCCCGTAGAGCACTGCTGCTGAGATTCCGATTCCCTGCTGACCCCTCGCCTGCTTGAGAGAGTGGAACTTGCTGCCGTAGAGCAGCTTTGCAAATATATTTGGGATCTGCTCCTTGACTATTCCCGGGCCGTTGTCAGTTATGCTGACCCGAAACCGCTCTTCCCCCATCTCAACAACTTCGACTTTTATCTCTGGAAGAATTCCCGCCTCCTCGCAGGCATCCAGGGAGTTGTCAACCGCCTCTTTTATGGCTGTGAGCAATGCCTTCCTCTTGTTGTCAAATCCTAGAAGGTGCCTGTTCTTCTCAAAGAACTCGGCGATGGATATCTCGCGCTGCTTCCTGGCGAGTTCATAAGCTATGATTTCATCTTCAGGGTTTTCGTTCTCCTGTTTTTCTGCACTGGCCGGTTTTGGCATTCAGATCACTCCTGATGAAAATGTGAAAGATCAATCTTTTTCAAAGTCATCGCTGCTGGAATATTCTCCTATCCTGAACTGGCGCTTGAGCTCCTCGCTCCTGGCAATCTTTCTCTGCTTTTCAAGCCACGAGTAAACAGTGCTGTGGTTGCTGCCCAGAATAAGAGACTCTATCGCCTTCCTAGCAGTCGCAACATTTGAAATTTCACCTATTATTGAGATGGTCTTTCCATAAACGCTTATGGATGTGTCAGTGAGCTGCTCGATTGTTCTGCGCGCCTTTCCGCCCTCGCCTATGACCCTTCCCTTCATCCTGCCCATCTGCTTAGAGGTTGAAGCGGCCTTTCTCAGTTCAATCACTTCAAGCGCATAGTCCGGCTTTAGAAGTTCAAGGGCTATCTTTGGGTTAAAACCGCGCCCTATTGCTTTGATAACCTCCTTTGCAGTGTATAAATTAACAGAATCGTCGCTTGAAATCTCAACATCTCCGTCCCTTGAGTTTATATCAAGTTTGCACTTTAGTGCCTGTTCCAGTTCCTTCTTGGTTGAGCCCTCCTTCCCTATGAGCACAGGAATCCTTTCCAGAGGAATCTTAAATGAGTAGAAAAAACTCTTCTCCTCTTCGGGATTTTCCTCAGAATTATTTTCTGGCTCGGTCTCCATTTTATCTGTCATGTCCGATTTGGATTTGGAACTTGCTTTTAAAGTTTCCTATTGAGGTTATTGCTCGGTGTGGGGCAGTGTCTTAGACTTCTCCATCCTCGCCTTTTCGGCCTGCTTCATGCGTTGGATGAAGTAATCCAGGCAGTCGATGCCGCAGAAGTGGGCCTTCTTTTTAAAGTCGGGCGGGCCGAATATGAGCGTGTAGCTCTTTTGCGTCAGCAGGTTTATTGTGTTTCCACAAGTGGCACATGTCTTTATGTTCTCGGTTTCAATGTCCCTTATCTTTTTCTCTACCAACTGTTTCAGGTGGATGCCTCCTGTTTCAAGATCCGCCTTCATTTTGTAGAGGTCCTCATAGTTGACCTCTGAGATAAGATCTCTTAGTTTTCTTGGCATTTTTTCAGCTCCCTACCGCCTCTTTTTTGTAGCAGCTTTAACTTGGTCTTGTCTCTCCTCAAAGTGTATAACCCATCTGCCGCCTTCAAGTTCGAAAACAACATTATACTTCTTGGACGGGTCCAGTCCGAAAAGGAGGGGCATAGGTATCGTGGTCTCAAAACTGCTTCCCCTCCGGTATAGTCGGCGCTTGAGCGGCAGCATCCTTCCACATCCAAAAATACTTATTTTTTAACTTATTTAATGATTAAAATAAATATTTATTTTATTACTTAAAAATATACTTATATAAAAAGGTTGCGCTTTCACGAAGGGTAGAATACGAAAAAGAGGAAAAGGCCGGTTTCAGAAATCAGAGGTCCTGAGCAGTTTAAGCCCTTTCTCAGATGCAAACTGGGAGGCAATCTTGGAGACGCGCTCCTTCTCAGGGCCAAGTCCCTTCCAGTCGAGAATTATCGCCTCCGGCCTCGGAACTGACTTGGAAAAGGCCTCTTGGAGCATATCCAAGTTGAGGTTGGAAAGGGCATATTTTGGACAGGCGTGCGAGATTCCATACTCTGAGTTGAGGATTACCTTCTTAAAATTCGTGAGCGTGTGAAGCCCGCCTATTCCGATTGCGGTTCGGCACTTTGGAACTTCTTCACTCATAATTCTTAAGATTACTTCAGAGATAACTGACGCTGCCTCAGTGTCGCGCCACCTCTCCTCGTCTGAGCCGATCTCTATGAACATGTGGGGCTTGTCAATGAAAGGCCCGTGGTGGGTGCACTCCTGGATTACATCATAGCTGCTGTTCCTGTTAAGTTTGCTCATAATTATCAGGGCCTGCTTCAGGAAGGAGGCGTCTGAGAGGGACAATCTTCTCGGAATTCCTCCGAGGCAGGCTTCGCCCCAGTTTCCGGTTGCGTGAACGCTCAGGCTGGGAATTGCCGAGCTGCTTTTATGCCTGCTCATAAATATAAAGAAGTCAGCGTCAATCTGAGACGAGAGGTTCTCCCTATTGACCAGCTCAGATTTTAGAGTATAGACATTTGCTTCCAAGCCGTTAATTGAAAAAACGGGATTATTGTCAAAGAGTCCGCACTCTGAATGCACAGTGCGCTCCAGAAGGCGATATTTTATGTTTTGGCTAGCAGGGTCCAGCTCAGAACTGATTAGGGCGAAGCGCATTTTCTGAAATTTAAACAGGAATGCTTAAAAAACTTTTCATACTTGGAAGGCAGTTTGATTCTGCAATCTTGGCAGTCCTGATTTATTTTCGGCAATTCCTGTTTTGCTAAAGTTTTATAAACCCCTTTTTATTAAGAGAGGGCTATATGTCAAACGAGCAGTCGTTTCAGAAGGTCAGGGGGGAGGCAGTTCAGAAATGCCCCGAGTGCGGAAGCACCGACCTGGTCAGGAAGGATAAGGAGATATACTGCAGAAAGTGCGGCGCAGTCATAGAATAAAATCAGTTCCGAATCGGCATTTGCAGAGCAACACTCATACTTCTTCTCTGAAATCTTCCATGAAATAAACCCCGCAATATTATTAAATGAATAAGCAATTACAAGCTTTCATGGGAGAGGAGCTGCTGAGCGAGGGAAGCGCAAAATTCTATGCCCCAAAGCAGAAGGTTGTCTCAAAGGATATGAGTGTATTTTACAATCCGGCCATGAAGCTGAACAGGGACATCACAGTTGCTGTGCTCTCAGCTCTCGGAAGGAAGGGGATGGTCGGGTGCGACCTGCTCGCAGCCTCAGGAGTCAGGACTATAAGACTTGCCAAGGAACTTCCAGAAGGAACATTCAGCAGAATTTACACAAATGATGTATCCAAAGAGGCAGCAGAATTGATAAGAAAAAATCTTGAAATCAACCGGGTAGAGTTTGAAGACTGGAACGGCTGGGAAGAAAGAATTGAGGGGGCAAAGTTCAAGGTTATACTATGCAATATGGAAGCCAACAGGCTCCTGAACGAGAGCCCTGGATTTGACTACATAGACATAGACCCTTTCGGAAGCCCGAACCAGTTCCTTGACTCAGCAATTCGGAGGATTTCAAGAGGAGGCATAATAGCAGTAACTGCAACTGACACAGCCCCCCTATCAGGCACCTACCAGGACACATGCCTCAGAAAATACTGGGCAAGGCCGTTCAGAAACTCATTCATGCATGAGACAGGGCTCAGGATACTCATAAGAAAGGTGCAGCTGGTTGGCGCGCAGTATGGCAGAGCATTGATTCCAATATTCTCATACTATAACATGCACTACTTCAGAGTATTCTTCAAGTGTGAGAAGAGCAAGGAACTTGCAGATAAGAGCCTAAAAGAGCACGGTTATCTCCTACACTGCACGAAATGCCTGAGCACAAAAAAGGCAGAGACAATATTCAACGAGAGAAGGTGCAGCTGCGGCGGAGAGTTCTTGGAGATAGGGCCATTATACCTTGGAAAACTCTGGGATGAACACCTGCTCTCAAAGATAAGCACAGATGAGAAAATTGTATCTACAATCAGAAACGAATCAAAGTTAGATGTCCCCTTCTTTTATCTCGTTGGAGAGATATGCAAGAAGAATTCCCTCTGCGCCCCAAAGAAGGTGGACATAATAAAAGAGTTAGAACTTATGGGGTTCAGAGCTTCTGAAACCCACTTCCATCCTGAAGGGATAAGGACAGAGGCGAATCCTGAGAAGGTTGCAGAAGCAATCAAGCAAATATCAAATAATAGAAACCGTAATTAATAAAGAAATTACTAATTAGAAACAATCAGCCGATGCCCCTTCTCACATCAGTGACCTGAACTGACTCTACGCCTGAAATCTTAGACAATTCTGCTTCTAAATCCTCAGTGCTCCCCTTCTTCTCATCAGCCATAATGATTATCTCCAGAGCCACCAGGCCGAAGGCAATCGGCACCTTCTGGACAGAGTGCACTCTTGCCCCGTAGGATTCAATCTTGGACCTGCACTCCTTCTCAATCGAAGTTAGGTCCGCCTCTGGAGAGTCGGGCATTATCTTTAGAGTTAAATAAACTACTGCCATTCTGACCAGCTCAGTTCGGTCCTGTGAATCCGCACTCGGGACATGTATATTTTATCCCGCGCTCCCTGCACTCAGGGCATCTGATTATTTCATACTTCCCGCAGGAAGGGCACTTGAACCTTGTGGCACCTGCCTTGTTTGTAATTCTCTTCTTGCATGAGATGCAAACGAGTTCTTCAGCCATTTTGTTCCTCCTCTGATTTTTTCCTGGGAATTTTTGCTGCTATTAAAAAGGTTTTGGTTTTTTCAACTCTCAATTGGGCAAGTTCTGGGACATTTGCTTAATTTTTAAAGAACTTTAACGGCACTACTATAATCTTTCCCATGATTTTCTGTG
>Ga0123519_10009517_pt1 | contig 14619 bp, 7 predicted proteins | sample YelNatPaOPRAMG02_FD_87396 | JGI IMG/M metagenome (GOLD analysis project Ga0123519, IMG submission 87396) | Hot spring microbial communities from Yellowstone National Park - Yellowstone National Park OP-RAMG-02 (version 2) | ecosystem: Environmental > Aquatic > Thermal springs > Hot (42-90C) ...
AAGAACTCTACACCTGTAATTCCAAACACACAAGTTGCACAATACAATAGAGTAAAGCGAATACAAGTATTTGAATCAACCAATGATATTAGAGAAGGAGTAATTAAAGCAGGGAATTCTGTGGCAATTGCAGATTTACCAGGTAAAAGGTTTGGTATGGGCGAATCTTATTCGCAAGCCGATAAAGAAAGACCAATTCAAGCGGGTGTTGTTGAACGAGGTAACTTTGTATTACTCGATTCAATGCAATATACCGTAGATATGAATCTTGGAACTTTAACAATTAAAAATTTACGTCAAGATAGATATTATGCAGTGGCTTATGCTATTGAAGGTCCAACTTTATCCGAGAACGATAATATTTATTATGGAACATTTACAAATCAAGCATCTCCAACAGATACATTGATTTTAAAATTAATTTATAGACCGAATCTTTTGCCTGCATATAAATTGCTTTGGAGCAGGCAAATGAAAAACATATATCAAATTAATGCTACAAATGTTAATGTTCAAGACACAAAAATAAATCTTTGGTATATAAGGCAAAATAATGATTCGTCAGATGTATTGCCCGGAGCCGCTGATAAATTGGTAACAATTTTTGGAGTTGATAGAGTAAATAACGCTACGGGAACAACACCGCCCGATGGTATTTTTGATTTACGACCACCTTTTTTTGATGCTATTTCAGGTGAAATTACTTTCCCGAGTTCTCAACCTTTTGCAAAGGGTTTGAGGGATTATTTTACAAAAATTGGTAATCCAGAAATTGCTGAACAATATACTTTTGACCAAGTTTATGATACAACTTATGATATTGCAGCGAGGAACACTGCCCGAGATAGATTTATTATCTCTGGTGAAGTTTCAGGTAAAGCTACTAATAGAATTGCTCTGGGAGCATTTAATTTAGCACCAGGCAGCGTAAAAGTTACTCTCAATGGCGTACCTTTGCAAGAATATCAAGACTATGTAGTAGATTATTATGCTGGAATTTTAACTATTAATAATCCAAGAGCGACTTTGCCTAATGCTAATTTAAAAGTTGAATATGAACAACAAGATATTTTAAATATTTCTACTAAAACATTGACAGGCTTACGAGCGGATTATCAACTTTTCAAAACGAGGTATAGTACAGGAACGTTAGGTGGGACTTTTATGTATTATAATCAATCTGCGGTGATTGATAGAGTGAGGTTAGGCGACGAACCTGTTTCAAATTCAATGTTTGGTTTTGATGCTAAATTTAATTTAGATGCTCCTTGGTTAACAAAAATAATGGATTTATTGCCTTTTTATGATACCAAAGCTCCATCTTCTTTCACTTTACAAGGAGAATGGGCAAAAATTTTACCTAATCCAAATACAAGAACATCTGAAATTGCTTCTGATAATGGTTCTTCTGTAGTTTATATAGATGACTTTGAAGCCGCTCAACGAACAATTTCATTAGGACTTAGTCCATCGCAATGGAAATATAGTTCTCCTCCTGTTGATAGTTTAATTGATTCAACTGCTCAGCTTATTGCCCTTTATCGTGGTAATTTGTTCTGGTATCAAAGGTTTATTCCTTATATTCCTATTGTAGATGTTTATCCAAATAATCAAAATAATATACAAGGAAGACAATATATTAATCCATTGGAAATATATTTTGACCCTGATACTCGTGGTATTTATAATATGAACCCTAATTTCTTGGATACAACTGATAAAGGACACTTTGACCCAAATAACGCATTTTCTCAACAGCCTGATAATAGAAAAAAAATATGGGGTGGTTTTACCCGGCTACTATCTTCGTTTAACACTAACTTTGATACTGAAAACATTGAATATATTCAGATAATGATGAACATATTAGATAATGACAATGGAAATGGAAAAATGTATATTGACGTAGGTCAAATTAGCGAAGATATTATTCCAAATGGAATATTAAATACAGAAGATGGATTTACGAAGGGCAGTCCATTTCCAAATGGGATAATTGACCCTGGCGAAGATGTGGGGATTGACCAAATTGATGATAGTCAAGAAAAAGCTACCTATCCATACCCTTTAAATGAAGAGGCTGACCCTGCAAGAGACGATTATTATTTTGATTTTGGGAAACCAGATGCAAACCGTACTCCTGCCGATTTCGTTAGATATAATAATTTTGAAGGTAATTCAAAATATTCGGAAGTCGGACAATTCCCTGATAAGGAAATCTTGAATGACAATAACGGTCAAACATTACAACTTAATAATGATTATTTTTCTTATGAAGTAAACTTAACTCCTGACCCAAACAATAATTCTCAAATTGTTGGTGGTAACCCTGCAAAAGGTTGGTATTTATTTAGAATTCCAATAAGGAAACCTACAAGTACTATTGGTAATCCTACATTTTCTAATGTGCAATATATTAGAATGCGGTTTAAAGGTGGAAGAGTCAAATTACTTGTTGAAAGTTGGGAATTAGTTGGTTCAGAATGGCAAAGGATAAATGATTTTCAGAATGTACCACCAAGTGATAGTGTGATGCAAGTATCCTTTGTTAATTTATGGGATAATGCCAAAGAACCTGATTTTTATACAATGCCACCGGGAGTTACTGCCCCGAGATTATTAAATAACCCTGACCCTTATTCTGATGTAAGAATGAATGAACAATCTTTGAAAATATCTGTGAAAGATTTGAATTTTGGAGAAGAACGAATGGCAACCCGAATATTCCAATCATTAGATATTTTTAATTATAAAACATTAAAGTTCTTCATCCACGGCGATAATTTAATGCCTGATAATATTGTAAAAGGAGCAATCCCAAAAGCTTATGCCTTCTTACGATTTGGTATCGATTCGATGAATTATTATGAATATAGAAGACCTCTTATACGTGATTGGCAAGATATTCAAATTAATTTATCTGAACTTACAGCAATAAAACAAATAAGAGATACATCAAAAATATCATCTGTTCAAACATTCCCAGCAAAAAATGACCCATTAGCATATTTTGTTATTAAAGGAAATCCAATATTAACCAGAGTACAATTTTTTGGCTTTGGTATATCAAATCCACCTGAACAATTCCCTAATCAATTAACTACAACTATGTGGATTGATGAATTCAGATTAATAGACCCAGAAAAAAGTGCAGATTGGGCTGGAGTAGCTAATTTAGATGTGAAACTTGCTGACTTGGCACAAATTAATGTCAATTTCCAAAATTCATTACCTAATTTCCATAAAATTGAAGATAGGTTTGGTAATAGAGTTACTTCAACTTCTTGGTCAATTAATGCAACGGGTAATTTAGAAAAATTTGCACCAAAAAGTTTTACTCAGATGAGAATACCAATAACATATACACATAGCGAACAAGCTGACAACCCTGAATACGTTGCCAATAGTGATATAAATTTGAATGAAGCCGCATTGCAAGCAAGAAATAAAGCTTATAGTGATGCGATTTCTCATGGATTAAGCGTGCAAGATGCAAACACTTTAGCACAAAGTGCGCAAAATTCTATATTAGCAAGTTCTCAAAATTTACATATTTCCGATAACTGGGCTTTAACGCAAGTAAAGCTTGGTATCCCAATTAAACACTGGCTTATTGATAAAACTTTAAATGCTTTAACAATTGGTTATTCTTATTCTCAAGATTTTATTCGGTCTCCTATTTATGAGCAACAATTCAACTGGATATGGAAATTAAATATGCAGTATGGATTGAAATTATCAGATTTTCTTTCGTTTTCACCTGCAAAATGGTTAGCTAGTGTTCCTGTGCTTGGTATTTACAGTAACTTTAAAGTTAATCTATTACCAACAACAATAAATACTTCTTTTGATATGATGAGGCGTCGTCAAACTGAGCAATCTCGTTATTTAGATTTTCCGAGTCCTGTAATTAGAGAATTTAATGCACAACGTCAAGCTCAAATGTCTTGGAAGATTACCGAAGGCGGGTTCTTAAATCCTTTGATTGATTATTCATTTAGTACAATTTCTACTTTAGTGCCTTATGAACTTAATGAGATTGGTCAGCAAAGAACAGGAAGTGAACTTGCTAAAATGATATTTTTCAATAATGGCCGGTTTGTAGATTTAGGAGCCAATACATTGCATAATCAAGTATTTACTTTGAATACCAAGCCACAAATTCCTGATTTCTTTGGGATGTCTCGTTTCGTTGATATAACATCAACTTATTCAGCAACTTATAATTGGCAAAATCCTTTACAACCTGATACAACGATTAGAGATATAGCAAAAAATGCAAGTGTAAATAGTAATTTGCGTATCAATAATTCTTTGAAATTGAAAGCATTGGGAGATAAATGGTTCGCTTTTTCTGAACCTCTTAAAGGTACAAGAGCAACAATAACCCAAACTAATGCGAGCTTCCTCACATCAGTTGCAAAGGTTATAAAAACAATTTTCTTTGATTGGGATAAGGTAGATTTTAATTTTAATCAAACAAATTCAAGTATTAATCCGGGTGTATTTGGGGGTAATGGATTTGATAATTTTTGGGCAAGAGGTGTTTTAGGTCGTAATGATCTCAATATATTTGGTCCGTCTTTTCCATATCAATTAGGACTTTTGACCGATCCACATGGTTATTTCCGTATTACTGGTTCCAACACATTCCCATTTTTCGGATTTCAATCCTATCCAGGATTACGACCGCCAAATGCAGTTTTGCAAGATAATTTTAGGCAACAATCTACATTTGAAATTAAAACTTCTCGTCGTTTATGGGAGGGTGCAACTTTAGATTTAGTTTGGAAAACGGATTTAGGGTATAATCGCAATCAAAACGTAATTACAGATTCTATAGGTGTTCCTACATTTACAAATATAGTTGCAATGAAGAATTTAAATCGTTCATTTTTGACATTCCCATCAATCTTTGGATTAAATTTATTTGGGAACACAATTGAAGATGTGGTTAATGCTTATAATTCAAGTAAAGCTCAAATTGATGCAATGCCTGTTGATACAATTAAAAAGAATGAACTAATGCAAGAAGCATTGTCAAATGCTTTCTTTAACAAGTTAAGTGCCTTCCATTATATTTCAGGAGAAGCAGGGAGATTTTTACCGAGTGTTAATTGGTCTTTCAGATGGGAAGGACTTGAAAAATGGGGAGTTTGGAATGATTATCTTAAACGGCTTTCTCTTGAACATACATATCAATCAAATTACCAAGAAACAACACAAATTACAGATTTAGGCTCGTTTATCCAAAATCAAATGGTTCAATATGGTTTCCAGCCATTGATTGGTCTTACTGCTACATTTGATGAAAAGAAACTGAAAGGTTCATTAACAGCTACTTTACGATGGTCTACACAAAAGTCGTTTATGGTAAATACTGCTTCTCGTTCAGTAATTTCTGCACAATCAAGCAATGATATTACAACGCAAGTAAGTTATGTTATACGTGGCTTTGATTTTCCTATTTTAGGCATTAAACTTAAAAATGATTTTGAATTAAGTTTCCTTGCAACATATAAGACCAATAATAGTTCTACTTATGATATTTTAAATCAAGCAAGTTATCAAGGTGGAAATTCCAATAACGGCTGGACTTTAAATGGCAATACACAACTTATATTAGAGCCACGTGCGAGGTACTCTTTAAGTAATATAGTTACAGCATCGCTTTTTGTAAGATATGAAGGTACTTTTACTGCTGGTGCGGCTAATCCGGGTTATAGCACAACAGAATTTGGTTTAGATATTAGAATTGCAATTTCTGGCGGGCGATAGTCATTTCTTTTTTGGCATAATAGTTGCTATTGTTATGTCAATGATTTTAAAGCGATACATATTGAAATTTACAATTATTGTGTTAATGCTATTTGTAAGCAAAGGGTATTTATTTGCTCAAAGCATAACTATCGTAAGAACTGACGTTGATACGGCAAGAGCATCATTTATTACGGCGGGTTATGTCTTCGGAATTGATATAAAAGTTGTAGATGGCGGTAATTTCAATGGCGTAAGTTTTGAATTAGACTGGGATGCTCCTAATGATGTAAAATTTTCACAATGGAAAGTTGGTCCAATTGGTATAAAAAGCCAAGCTTTTGTTGTGGATAAAATTAGCCAAGATGGTAATATTGGTGAAATTGTTGCAGGTATTGGGACAGGGTTTAATTTAGATACAACAGTTACCATTGATACCACAGTAATTCATCTTGATTTTGTAACACTCCAAAGTGCCGCTCATGCGGAAGATATAACATTCTCGTTTGTTAATCCTGCTATTTCTTACGAAGTGAATAATACTAAGAAAATCGTTATTTTGAAATCTACTCCTACTGTTTTTAAAACTCATAGTTATGTAAATGTTTATCCAGGTGATGCTGACAATAATGGCATTGTTGACCATCTCGATTTTGTAAATGTAACTTTGTATATGGGAATGGGACCGATGACGAAAAACCTACGTACCTTTAAGAGAACTTATCCTAGTTCTTATTGGGTGGCTCAACAAGCTCTTGCTTGGGATGTAGAAAATGCAACTTATGCCGATTGTGATGGTAATGGTGAAATTACAGTGAAAGATATGTTAATTGTTAGTTATAATATTGGTGATATGTGGACAGCACCGAGTGGAATTATTAAACCAAAAGATAATTTCCCAGAAATATTTGCGGATAAATCTTACCCAAAAGATGCTATTTACATTCCTATAAATGTTTCTGCTTTTCAACATTTTTTGTCTGCAACTTGTAGTATTAAATTTAAAGATCCAAATCTTGCTGATAAAATTATTGGCATTAAAGCTGGTGAATTCTTTGATTCACCAAACGCTTTTACATATTATGTGAAAAATAACGATGAATTGCAATTCTTCGTAGGAAATACAAGTAAAGAAATAAATAAAAAACAAGAAGGTATTTTGGCATATCTCGTATTTCCAAATGATGTTTCTATCAATTCTTCTGATTTCAATATTGAAGAAGCATCGGCAATTTCTGAAAATGGTCTCATCTTTAATATTAATCCACTTACAAGTGTTAATTTTGCATCTTTTGATAATAGTAATTTAAAAAATACAAATATGCAATTAAATTATAGTGATAATTTAGTTAATATAAAACTTCCGAGTGATGATTATATAAAAACTTTGCAGTTAGTTGATTTAAACGGCAGGTTAATTCGTTCCCTAACTTCCAATAATCATTTAAATCAGATTGGATTGGACCTTACAGGTCTTTCACCATCAGTATATATACTTTCAGTTCAATCAGAATCTGGAAAATATTATACAGAGACTATCTTATTTTTCCATTAATTATTTAATTTTACTTTCATAGCTACTGGCAATAATTATTATTTTAATTATTTCAGAATATTTTTATCTAATTTTGCATATAATTGTTTGTTGATTTAAGGTAAACAAAATGCAAAATAAACATTTCAAATTGTCCATCAAATTATTAGGGTTGCTGTTCTTTGCTTTTATAGTTAAGTCTTATTCAAAAGAAGAACTTACGCTGACAGCACAAAATGTCCAGGACCATATAAAATATTTAGCAAGTGATGAATTAGAAGGACGTTTCCCTGGTACCAAAGGAATTGAAGAAGCCAAAAATTATATTTTAAATACTTTTAAAAAATATGGCTTAAAGCCAATCAATGGTGCATATACACAAAAATTAGATGTAACCGTTGGATATGAACTTGGGAAGAACAATGATGTATATTTCAATTTAATTATACCAAAACCAGGTGTGCCAATTGACAAAGTAAGACCTGTGAGAAAACCTTGGGAAACAAGCAAAGATTGGCTCCCTGTTAGCCTTTCAGAAAATGGGGAAATAGAAGCACCTATGGTATTTGTTGGCTATGGTATTACTTCCAAAGATTTACATTATGATGATTACGAAGGGATTGATGTAAAAAAGAAAATAGTTGTAGTTCTCACAAATCATCCAGATGAAGGAAAAGAAAATAGCGACTTTATTCCTTATTCCTCGTACCGGTATAAAGCAACAAATGCAAGAGACCACGGTGCTATTGGGATTATATTTGTAAAAGTTCAAGGTGATTCGGCAAATGTATTTGAACCATTGGATAAAGATAGAGGCGAAAGGAACACTGGGATTATTGCTATACAAGTAAATCGTAATAAAATTGCAGAATATTTCCCTAAAAATTCACTTTATCCAACAGAATTAGAAATAAATAAAACAAAGAAACCACATAGTTTTGATTTACCAAACGCACAAATACATATCAAAGTTGATTTAGAAGATAAAAAAGTAACTACCGAGAATGTTTTTGGTGTTTTGGAAGGGAGTGACCCAACTTTGAAAAATGAGTATGTAATAGTTGGTGCGCATTATGATCATTTAGGTTGGGGTGGTCCAACTTCTTTATATCGAGGCAAGAAACCAATGATTCATAATGGTGCAGATGATAATGCATCAGGTGTTGCTGTGATGATGGAATTATCCAGATTGCTTTCACAAAATCCACCTAAAAGGTCAGTTTTGTTCGTTTCTTTTACGGCAGAAGAACTTGGACTACTTGGGTCTAATTATTTTGTAAATCATCCACCAATAGACTTAAAACAAGTGTCTGCTATGGTAAATTTGGATATGGTTGGACGTTTGAGGAATAATGAACTAATTGCTATTGGTGTTGGCTCCTCTAATGTTTTTAGCACTATGATAAATGAAGCCGATTCAACAGGTGAAATTTTGAATATTTCAAAGTCTGATAATCCAATTGCGGCAAGTGATAATACTTCATTTTATTTAAAGAATATTCCTTCAATCTTCTTCTTCACTGGTGTACATAATGATTATCATCGCCCGACTGATGATTGGGATAAAATTAATTATCCTGGCTGTGAAAAAATTGATGATTTTTTAGTAAAATTTGTTAATAAAATTGCAAACTTCCCTGAAAAATTACCATTTGTAAAAGTTGTAGGTGCGGATAAAGACGCTAAAATGTCAAGTGGTGGTGGTTATGGTTCAAAAGTTTGGTTTGGTATTATTCCTAATTTTGAAAATGAACCAAAAGGCTTTAAAATTTCAGGGACAAGTCCCGGGAGCCCTGCTGAGAAAGCCGGGTTAAAAGAAAATGATATTATTATTAAAATTGATGATAAAGAAATTAAGAACATACACGATTTTATGTATGCTTTGCAAGAGCATAAAGCTGGCGATGTGCTTGTTGTAAAATTTCTACGTGGTAATGAAACTAAAACAACTGACGTAAAATTATCGGTTAAACCATAACTTTACAATATTTTGTAACTTTTTTCGCTTTAAAATTGTAATATAATTAAAGTTATTTATATTGAAAAAATTTGTGCTAAAAATATTAAAATATCAATTCTTCGCAATATTTTTATTGCTGTTTGTTGTATCAGGAGTGATATCGACAAATGAGCCTATTTTTTCAACTAAAACTTTGCCAGATGAACAAGAAAAATTAGAACTATTTCAACCTTTAATAAAAAAATCTATTGAGAAAGGCGTTGATTATGAGTTTTTAAGGCAAGTTATTTTGGATTCAAGCACTCAATTTAACGAGAAATATGTTCAGATTAATGTTAGTTTATCTAAAGATACAACAGAAAAAACAGAACCATCGCCAAGTTCTCAAATTTATGATAAACTTGTAACAGAAGAGGCAGTAAGTAAGATTACTGATTTTATTCAAAATAATTTATCTGTTTTGACACAAGCGGAACAACGATTTAATGTAAATAAAGATGTTCTTGCCTCATTACTCTGGGTCGAGACACGATTAGGAGATTATTTAGGTTACCATCATATTCTTTCTGTGTTTGCTTCTCTTTCCTTAGTTGACCAACCAGAATTTATTGAATATAATTTGAAGAGAGTGCGGGATAAATATCATCCGTCAAAAAAAGAATATGTGCAATTAAAACAATTGTTAGTTGAACGTTCAAAAGCTAAAGCAAAGTGGGCAGCTAATGAATTTATTGCTTTAATTAAATTAAAAGATAAATTACCTTATAAAATTACTGAAATTTATGGTTCTTATGCTGGTGCTTTTGGTTTATCACAATTTTTGCCTTCATCTTTTTCTAAATGGGCAATTGATGCTGACGGAGATGGTAAATTTAATCTTTTTAGTGTAAAAGATGCCATATTTAGCACGGCAAATTATTTGTCGCAACATGGTTTTAATAACAATAATATAGAATTTCAACGAAAAGCCATTTTTGCTTATAATCATAGCACAAAGTATGTCAATACTATTCTTCTTCTAGCAAATAAAGTGCTTGAAAATTCCCATTTAGATAGCACTAACACAGGTAATACAAAATAACATCTTTTCTAATGTGGCTATTTATTTGTTATGTAATATGGGCTGTATCATAACAAGTTATTATCTTTTAAACAGGCACCCTCGTTTGTTATAGTAAGTCTGACCATTTATACCAAAATTTCCACTTTTGAGGCAGACCTATATTTTCATTGTCCCTCATATATATTTTTCTGAACTATTTATTCTTTGCTAACATTTTTTAGATAACCATTTCTTATAAAAAATCTTTTACGCTTATATCATCAAGAAATAAAAACTGCCTTGTATAATATTCACCAATGGACTTATTTTTGTAAATAAATAAACAAAATAGCTGGGCGAATTCAGATTGGCAAAAAAAAATTAAAAATCTGACAAATCAAATCTATCAATAATATTCAGACATTTTGGAATTGGGAGATAAAGTAGAATCTATAATTGGCTTGTTTTTTTTAGTAAGTTTTCCACAAGAAAAGAATATATATATTTTCAGCCCCCTGAAAATTAAATTAAAAATAAAACACATGGAGGTGAACAATGCCTTTCGCAATAGGAGGAAACGCAAGGATCAGGACTAATACTCCTGCCGAGAACGCTTATAACGCATTAGATGCGTCTAATAAAGATATTGCACTTCGTCAATTGAGGCTTTCAACAGGAAAGCGTATAAATAATGCAGGCGATGATGTGGCTGGATATATTACGTCCCGTGCTTTAACAGCAAGGAATGGAGCTTTACAAGCGGCACTTTTAGCAGTTGGTGATGCTCAAAATGTTTCCAATATTACAATGGATTCATTAGAAAGCATAAACGATTTGCTTGTTAAAATCAAAGATGCAACTGCACAAGCGGCATCGGGAGCAACGGGAACAGATGAAAAGGTCGCACTTGCAAAAGCGGCTTTCCGCTTTGCTCAACAAATTCAAACCGTTGTTGATTCTACTGTTTTTGGTGGCAGACAATTGCTCGATGGCACTTTCTCTGCAGCTTTTGTTATCGGAAGTAATGCATCAAATACATTATTAACTTTAAATGTTGATTTGACTAAAACAAACTCCGAATTTAATGTTGATAGCAACTTCTTTGATGCAAATTCTATGCAAACTAATTTCTTCGGAGGTATTACAGGACTCGATTTGCGAGATTTAAATAATGTGTCTTCGTCAAATTTAGGTATATTTGATTTTTCTAATATTCAAATAACTTTGACAAGTTTGGCTAATGCTATAAATAACGTAAACAAAGTTGCCGCATTTGTAGGTGGAATTACAAATAGATTAGATTCACAAGAAAGTATTTTAAAGAATCAAATTGTAAATTATAATGCCGCTATATCAAGGATAGAAGATGCTGACGTAGCAAAAGAACAATTACAATTAGTTAAATCTCAATTTTTACAGCAAGCATCATTATCATCGCTTGCACAAGCTAATGCAAATCCACAGGCATTCTTGAAGTTAATACAGGGATAATAAAAAAATAGAATAAAATAGGAGGTTATATGCCATTTGCAGTAGGAGGTAATTCAAGGATACGAACAAATATAGCAGCTGAGAATGCCTATAATGCTTTAGAATTATCAAGCAAAGACATTGCTTTAAGGCAATTGCGACTATCCACGGGACTCCGTATTAATAGTGCATCAGATGATGTAGCAGGTTATATTACTTCAAAAGCTTTGATAGCTCGTAATGGGTCATTACAGTCCGCTATAAACACGGTAGGTGATGCGAAAAATGTTGCTAATATTGCAATGGATGGACTTGATAATATTAATGATTTAATTACCAAAATTAAAGATGCAACTGCACAAGCAGCTTCTGGGGCTTTAGGTACTGACGAAAAAGTGGCTCTTGCAAAAGCGGCTTATAGAATGGCTCAACAAATTCAAACTGTTGTAGATTCTACTGTGTTCGGTGGTGCTCAATTGCTTGATGGTACTTTTAGTGGCAACTTTGTTATTGGGTTAGATGCTAAGAATACACTGCTAACCTTAAATATTGATTTGCAATCTGTCAATGTTGATTATAATGTGCCGTCAAATTCTTTTGAAATTAGTTCAATGAAAACTACTTCTTTTGCAGGTATTACAGGGTTAGATTTACGAGATTTAAATAATGTTTCACAAAGCGATTTGGGTATCTTTTCTATGACCCAAATAGGAACAACTTTAACCAGTTTAGCTGATGCTTTAAATAATGCAAACAAAGTAGCTTCTTTTCTTGGTGGAATTGCAAATAGATTAGATTCACAAGAAAGTGTTCTACAAAACCAAATAACAAATTATAAATCGGCTATTTCACGTATTCAAGATGCTGATGTTGCAAAAGAGCAATTGTCTTTAATTAAATCGCAGTTTTTACAACAATCGTCTTTAACTTCACTAACACAAGCAAATCAAAACCCAAGTGCATTTTTGCAACTGATTAAAGGTTAAGGACTAAAAATAGTGTTAAAATCGTTGTTTGGTTTAGATTCTAAAGTTTTCTGAATTTTAGGATCTAACTCCCAGAAAAAGTCTAGGTGGCTACGTCGCTGAATTTCGTCTATACTAACTAAATGATTTCTTATGTCATCTTTTTTTGGAGTATTTTGGCTGAAAATAAAGCCAAATATTTCTATTCTTGACAAGTCTTTTATATCTTGATTATAAGGAATCACTATAATTTTCCAATAACCGCTGGGAACAATATGGAATTTGGTGGCTTTGGGCAATTTAGGCATCTGTTGTTCATATAATGTTCCTGTCATTACATAAACTAAACCATACTTCTCTGTCAATTTCCTCTCATATTCTTCTAATTTTTCCCATAATCCTCTGTTTAAATCAGAATTTTGCGGCGTTATATTAGACAAATAATTTGTTTCAAAAGCATCTTCTGTTCCTTTAAAATCTGCTAATGGTGCTTGATGTCCTCTGTCAATATGCAGTTGTTTCGAAGCATCTTTATAATCATTTGGTTGCAATGTTTCCCAAGTATCTAACCAAGGATCCGTTGCCCAATCTCTTTCTGTCTGAGATGCTCCTGTTATTGTTTTCGTATCTAATCTATAGGTTACCCAGTCTGCAAATTTAGTGCTGTCGTTGCTGCTTAAAGCATAAATATCCCTAATAATTAAATCATTAGTCTGGGGACTTCCCTTTGGATAACCATAAATAAAATGTTTGCAATGAATTTCTGTATATTGTGAATACAATATATTATTGCTGAACATTATTAATAAAACTACACCAATTGTAGATATTATATTTTGTTTATACCTTTTCATTGTCTTCTTTTATTAATGCATTTTTTTTTATAAAAATAATTTTAAGATATTCAATTAATGTTAAAATGGTAATAAAAGTTAAAATAAACATCAAGTAGTATATAAAACGTGAGGTTAAAATGTTGTTTAGTGCTTGTTTTGTTTGTATATTGTCCACAATATTTCTGATAAATATTACTAATAAAATTAAAGCAATAAAAATCATTTGTAAAGAAGTTTTGATTTTAGCAAAGTAAGATGTTTGGAACTCATTCTCTTTGTAAACTCGTAATAAAGTTGCCACTAAATCTCTTAAAATAACAATAATTACCATCCAGAACGGCACTAAATTCATAACTGCAAAAGCAATAAAAGCTGCAATAGTTAAAAACTTGTCAGCTAATGGGTCTAAAAATTTGCCTGCCGATGTTACTATCCCGTATTTCCTTGCAAAATAGCCATCATAGTAATCTGTCCCAGAAGCTATTAAAAATAATACAATGGAAATTTGTTGAAGATAAATATCTTCTGAAAGAAGCAAATAGTAAAAGACTGGTGCAAGAACCAATCTAATAATTGTTAATATATTTGGTAAATTAATTTTCAATAAATTTTATACTTGTTTTTATAATAATTTTAAATTAATAAATTTTATTGACTTAAACTAATTGCTGTTTGAATTATAGATAAAAACTGCTCTGATTTAAGTGAAGCACCTCTGATTAAACCTCCGCTAACATTTTCGGTAGATAAAATTTCTTTGGCATTTGTTGCATTCATACTTCCGCCATAAAGTATTTTGACCTTTAACCCAAAATGAGAATAAACAAAATTATTTATCCAAAGATGTACTTCTTCTATTTGTTCTTTTGTAGCGTTTACTCCTGTTCCTATTGCCCATACAGGTTCATAAGCAATAGTTAATTTTTCGAGATTTTCTTTTTCAAATAAATTTAAAATAGAAATTTGGTTAAATAAAACGTTAGTTGTTTCTTTTTGTTCTCTTTCTGTCAATGTTTCACCAATACACAAAATTGGGTTAATATTAGCATCAAAAG
>Ga0123519_10009519_pt1 | contig 14618 bp, 6 predicted proteins | sample YelNatPaOPRAMG02_FD_87396 | JGI IMG/M metagenome (GOLD analysis project Ga0123519, IMG submission 87396) | Hot spring microbial communities from Yellowstone National Park - Yellowstone National Park OP-RAMG-02 (version 2) | ecosystem: Environmental > Aquatic > Thermal springs > Hot (42-90C) ...
GGAATTAAAACTATTAAAATAAGTGGATTAAAAAATTCTGCAACGAGTTATTTTTTATCATCTTTAATAAAAGATAAAATACCATTATTTATATTAGTTAAAGAAATAGATAGAGCAAGAGAAATATATTATGATTTGACTAATTTGTTAGATGAGAAAAATATATTATACTTTCCTCCTATTGAATTATTGGGTTCTTATAGACTATCTCCTTCTTTAAGTTTGAAATCTCAAAGGATGTTGGTTTTTAAGAAATTGCTCGAAGAAGATAATAAGGTATTAGTTTCAACATATTCTGCACTTTTTACTCCTACTTCTGTAAAAGATAAGATTTTATCGTCAATTATAGAAATAAAACAAAATAATGAATTTAATTTGGTAAAACTTGTAGAGAAGTTGATAGATATTGGATATAAGATGGAAACATTTGTTGAGAAGAAAGGAGAAATAAGTATTCGTGGAGGTATACTTGATATATATCCACTTACAGAGGATAACCCTGTAAGACTTGAATTTGATGGAGATACAGTAGTTTCTATAAGATATTTTGATTCAATGACTCAAAGTTCAATTTCTTATATTGAAGATATTAAAATATTCCCCGCTGATGAGAATGTTCTTGGTGAAGGCAATATTTTAAACTATCTACCGAAAGATATAGTTTTATTTATTGACGAAGTTCTTGATTTTGAGGAAGAGGAGAGTAAATTAAAGGACAAAGTTAATATAGATTCAAATTGTAAAATTTATAATTCATTACAGTTGCAAAACGATATTCAATTTGAGATAAAATGTTTACCATCTTTTCAGGGTAATATTAAACTAATTATAGAGGAGTTAAAGAGGTTACAGGAGAAAGATTACAATATACAGATTTTTTTTAATAATGAAGGTGAAAAAAGTAGATTTCTTGAGATATTGTTTGATAATAAATGTGAGATTAAATCAGATTTCATAATAGGAAGTTTATCGTCAGGATTTTATTTTGAAAATATAAAATTAGCAGTTTTAACCGATGATGAAATGTTTGGTAGATATAAGAATGTTGGATATGAGAGGAGTAAAAAGAGATTTACTTCTGTTTTAAAAGGAATTCCAATAAAAGATATTGTGGATATCTCTCCTGGTGAGTATGTTGTTCATATAAATTACGGTATAGGAAAATTTTTAGGATTGAAGAATATAGAATTAAAATGTGGTAAAAAAGATTTTATATCTTTGGAGTATGAAGGGAATGATAAATTATATATTCCTATAGAAGATATAAGTAAAATTTCCAAGTATATTGGATTTGAAAAAGTTCCAACTCTTTCAAAATTAGGAACACCTCTTTGGGAAAAAACAAAGGAAAAAGTAAAGGAGAGTGTAACTAAAATAGCAATGGATTTACTTGAATTATATGCTAGTCGAGAAACATTGAAAGGATTTGCCTTTTCAAAAGATACACCATGGCAGAAGGAGTTTGAAGATTCTTTTATTTATGAGGAAACAGAAGATCAGTTAAAAGCTATAGAAGATGTTAAGAGAGATATGGAAGAAGGAAGACCAATTGATAGGTTAATATGTGGGGATGTTGGCTTTGGGAAGACCGAGGTTGCAATAAGAGCCAGTTTTAAAGCTGTCTTAGATAGTAAACAAGTAGCAGTAATTTGTCCTACTACAATTTTAGCAGAACAACACTTTCGTACCTTTTCAGAGAGAATGTCAGGTTACCCAATAAATATTTCTATGTTAAGTAGATTTACTCCAAAAGAGGAGCAAAAAAACATAATTTCAAAATTAAAATCAGGTAGTATTGATATAGTTATAGGAACACATAGATTACTTTCTGAAGATGTTGGCTTTAAAGATTTGGGCCTTTTAATAATAGATGATGAACAAAAATTTGGAGTTATTCAAAAAGAGAAAATCAAGAAATTAAAAAAAACTGTATACTCTTTAAGTCTTTCTGCCACACCTATTCCAAGAACATTATATCTATCTTTAAGTGGTATAAGGGAGATAAGCAATATAAATAGTCCACCTGTTGGTAGAATCCCAGTTCAGACTTATATATTAGAGTATAATGAAGATATAATAAAAAGTGCAATATTAAGAGAGATAAAAAGAGGTGGTCAAGTATATTATGTGTATAATAGAGTTGAAACAATAGATAGAGTTTTTGATAAAATAAAAAGATTAATTCCAGATATTAAAGCTGCTGTAGCACATGGTCAGATGCCATCAAGTAAATTGGAAAAAATAATGTTGGATTTTTATAAAAAAAAATATAATTGTCTTATTTCAACAGCAATTATAGAATCAGGATTAGATAATCCATCTGCAAATACTATAATAATTGAAAATGCTGATGAATTTGGTTTATCCCAACTTTACCAATTGCGTGGAAGAGTTGGTAGAGGTAAATTGCAGGCATATGCATATTTGATGTATCCATCAAAGAAAATTTTAACCGAAGTAGCTCGAAGAAGACTTTATTCTATTGAAGAGTGTGATGAATTAGGTATGGGATTTAATATAGCAATGAGAGATTTAGAGATTCGTGGAGCAGGAAATATCTTGGGAAAAGAACAGCATGGGCATATATCAAAAGTTGGATTTGAATTATATTTAAATCTTTTAAGAGAAGCTGTTTTAAAGATTAAAGGAGAACATATTCCTTCTAAAGAAATTGAAGAAGATGTTGAAATAGATATTAAAACAGATGCATTTATTCCAAGTGAATATATCCCAGATGATTTTCAGAGACTTAATGTTTATAAAGATATGATGGTTGCTCAAAATCGTAAAGATTTAGTTGATATAAGAGAAAATCTTATAGATAGATTTGGAAAGATACCTTCTGAAGTTGAAAATTTATTTTTAATTTTAGAAATAAAACTTTCAGCAAGAAAACATAATATTAATAAAATATACGAAGATGTAAGAAATATATATATTCACTACAAGAATGATAAAGAAATTTTTATTTCAAAAGATGAAAGAAAGGACAAACTTAATATTATAAAAGATTATTTGTATAGCCTGCCCTAAGTTTATTTCTTTTTAGTAACTGTACGATACTCCTACACTAACATTTAGTATTCTATAATTGTATTTTATATATTCCTGATATTTCATATTGGAATCAGAAACGAGATAACTTATACCACCTACTGCATTGAGTTGTTTCGTTATAGGATATTTTAAATTTAATCCTATTGTATTTTCCATATCCTTTTGATTATCTACTAAATAACTTCCATCTGATTCCCTTGCTTTTCTATCTTTGTAATTTCTAAGAAGAATAGAGTAAAAAATTCCTAAGTTTAAATCTCCAATAGTAAATATAGCATATGGCTTTATAATAAAACTTAAATAGGTGTAATAATCTGGTAAAGGAATTAATCTATTTGTATCATAAAGATCTACGTTTGAGGTATAATAAGTAAGATTTGAGTCTAATTTACCTATTATTGTATCAGATAATGGAGTTTCTAAACTTAAATCTATATAATGTGCAATATCTTTTCTTTTTGTATCAGAAATTAAACCTTGGTCAGTTCTAGAATAACTATCTAAATAATCTTTAATTAACAGATTGTAAGACAGATCTGAATAAATCCCGGAGAATTTATATTTCCAACTACTTGATATATTGACAGCATTAAAATCCTTTGGTTTTTCTTCTTTTCCAACTACTGAAGAATCAAGGGATTTATAATTTGGATATTTTCTCTGGTAATACTTTGCTCCAAAATTTATTGGAAATGGCTTTTCATCTAAAAAAAGGTTATATGAAAAAGAAAGAGAACAACCTATATCATACAGGTCATATAATCCTTTACCAAAAGATTCATCTTTTGTTTCAACATTAAAGTTATACCGTCCATCTGCACTTAGTTTTGTCTCAAACTCAGAACCAAATTTATGCTTATACCCAATTGAAAGTAGATTATTCATCCTTCTTAAAAATAAAGTTTCTTCTTCTATTACAAACTCGCTTGCACTGAAATTAAAATTGTATATAGGAAGTAAATAATCAGAATCTCCAAATTTAAATGCAGGCATTAAAAATAAAGAACCTATTCCAGAGGCACTTCCATTACTATCTGATACAGAAGAATATCCAACTCTTAAATCAGCATCAATTATAGGTATAAATTTTGTGTCAGAATATACAGAGATTGAAATTGTTATTAGAAAAATTACAATAATTTTTTTCATTTTTAACCTCCATTAATATAATTCGTTGAATATTTGTGGTAAAACTATTAAATCTATTGTTCTTCCATTAAACTCCGTTGCTTCATAAATTAATTCCCAGTTATACTTTAAAAGAGTGTTTTCAAATTCGTAAAAATCTATTGAGTTAAATACATCAAGAAGATGATGTACTGCTCCTGAGTCGTCTACTAAATAAAATCCTTCTTTTAAATATGTTCCATCAGGATATATATGTTTTTTAATAAATCCACCTTCGTCCGTTAAAGAAAGTTCAATTTCATAGGGTAATTTTGGATACCCGTTTAAGTCATAACCTGTAGTGGTACCATATAGATTTATATATTCTTCTATAAATTCTCCATTTGTATATATTAATGTATGATCCCATTTTTTTGTATCATTTATTAGGAAACTTTCTGTGAATGGTTGTCTATAAAAGCCTAAAGAATTATCAAATATTGGATCTTTAAAATCTACAATATTTTTTATTGTATCTCCATAAGGATTTCTTAAAACAGATGTTTCTTTAATAAGGTAGTATTCAAGAGGTTTATCAGGATTAAACCAACTATCTTTATATAAAGAGATTTTTACGTCCATAAATTTAGAGGGCAAGTCTTTATTAAAAGTATCAGTTATTTCAAGAGATGAAATTCCTGCATTAGGACCACCTTCTCTTTTTGTAAGATTTAACATCATAATAGTATCTGGTTTTGGTCTTAACACATAGTTATCAGTTCTTACTCTATATCCATGCATATCCATTGTTGATTTACCAAGTTGAACATCAGAGATTCGCTCTAATAGATCCTGCTTATCTTCTAAATTTGACCTACTTTTTATTTCTAAAAGATCTGCTTTCAACTCACAAATTTCTCTTTGTAAATTTTCTAAATCTTTTTCTCCACCAATAATTTGTGCAGTAGTGGGTTTTTCAAATTTCATTCCAGTTTCAAATATTTCTTTGAGCATTTTTTGTTCTTCAGGAGATAATTCCTGTGGATTATTTAACAAACCTTCCTTAAAATATGCTTTTTCATTTTCCTTAATAAAAATTTCTTTTTCTCTTAATATATCAGATAATGCTACAATACCTTCTAAGACAGCTACTTTGGTTTCTGCATCTGTTGTCTCCATTACAAATTCAGTTCCTTTTACTGCTGCAATGACTTTTGGTGAATGAATTTCAAATGAGTCCCCTTGATTTAGTTTGCTAACTTTTGCTTTTAATTTACCAAATAAAAGTTTTAAGATAGAGTTTTTTGTATCAGCAGATTTAACTTGAACTAAATCTAAATTTGAATTTTCTGTTATACTTATAGTTGTGCCATCAGAGAATTTCAATTCTACTTTTCCATTTTTTGTTCTTATCTTATCATCTGCATTTAGATTTTGGTTAAGACTTGCTTGCTGCCAGTTACCTCCTGCTTTTAGTACCTCAACTTCACCACTTAAGTTTGTAATTTTAACAAGAAAATTTTGTTCTGCTTCAGATATAAAAGTTAAAGCAAAAGATAAAATAATTCCAATTACAGTATTTTTTTTCATGTTTACCTCCATAAAGGTTTATTATAATTATACCATAAGAATATTATTTTTCAATTAAAAATATGAAAAAAAATTTTTCATGATATATAAAATACTTGATAAATATGATTTTTCTGCTAAAATAATAAGAGAAATGGAGGAAAAACATGAGAAAATATAAAGTAAAAAGGATAGAATTTAAAATTCCAAAAGCAACTGCTATTACTTCTATGGTTTTAGGTGATAATGGTCTTGTTTATGTTGGGTTAACAGGTATTTCACATGTTTTAGTTGAATTAAATCCTAAAAACGATGAATATAGAGATTTAGGAGAAATATTTCCCATTAAAGATAATTTTATTGAACTTAGTGATAAGATTCATAATTCATTGGTTAAAGGGAGCAATGGAATTTTATATATAGGTCAAGGATTAAATATAGATTGGAATGCTTTTCCAATTGAGTTTAATCTTTCTAAGTATGAAGGTGGTCATATGTTTTCTTTTGATACAAAAACTGGTAAAATAAATGATTTAGGTTTAGTAGTTCCTTTAAATGCCATACATGGTTTAACTATAGACAAAGAGAGAGGACTTCTTTATGGTTATACAATACCAGATAATCATTTTTTTATTTTTGATATATTCAGTAGTAAAACGAAGGATTTGGGTAAAATTTCTCAATACTCCTCTCATAATTTAATATGTTTAAAGAATGGAAATGTATATAGTGGCTGGTTTAATCCACAGAATAATTCTGTTTACTTACTTAAATATGACTTTAATAAGAAGAGTTTAATTCGTACAAAAAAAATGTTGGTTTATAATGTTGGTCCTAATATTCAAGGCAATATTGGAATAGATAGTTGGATAGAAACAAAAAATAATGAAGTTTATTGTGGAACAGTAGATGGTTGTTTGTTAAAGTTAGAACCTAAAACTGATGATGTAAAATTTATTGGCAAACCTTTAATCTCTCCAAGGATAAGTGGTATAGTTGAAGGAAAAGATGGTTTGCTTTATTTATCAGCAGGTTTTCCTGTAATGCATTTAGTAAGTTTCAATCCTAGAACGAATGAATTTGAAGATTTTGGAGAAGTTGAAACACAATATGAGATGTGTTATTTTCATGGGATGACAATATTGGACAATGGTACAATTTATGTTGGTGAAACAGATAGTGAGAGACCATTTGTTTATAAGTTAATACCAAGTAAAGAAAGATAATGAAGGGGGAGGTAAATTAAGATGAATGAAAATAAAGTAGCAGAGGGAGAATTTGGTTATTTTGACCCTTTAAATAGGGAGTATGTGATTACTCGTCCTGATACTCCAAGACCCTGGTATAATTACCTTATGAATAATTCTACAGTTTCAATGATTTCAAATACATCTGGTGGAGTTTGTTATGATAAGGATCCTACAGTATATCGACTTTTAAGATACCGTTATCAGAATGTCCCTTATGATAGACCTGGTAGATATATTTATATAAGAGATAACGATACAGGGAAATACTGGTCTGGTTGTTGGGCACCAGTTCATACTGATATTTCAAAATGTAAATATGAATGTAGGGTGGGTGCTGGTTATAATATTATTACTTTTATTTATAATGGAATTAAAACAGAAATTAAATATTTTATACCTCTTGATAGAAGATTAGAAATATGGGATTTAAAAATTACAAATATTTCTAAAAAGACTCGTCATCTTTCTACATTTAGTTATGCTGAATTTGCGTTTTGGGGTGCTATGAGAGACTTACATAATATTGATAATTGTCCAAATATTTCAAGGCAAAAATACTCAAAAGGCGCTATTATTCATTATTCTTATAATGATATAGGAACAGGGCTTCATGATATGAATTTTATTCAAATTTATGGTTATCATACTTCTAATAAAAAACATTATGGTTTTAGTGGTGATAGAGATTTATTTTTAGGTAAATATAGAGATGAGAAAAATCCTATAGTTGTTGAGAAAGGTGAATCAACAAATTACTGTAAAAACAGTGGCTATCCAATAGGTTCATTTGAACATAGATTTAGTTTAAAACCAGGGCAAACTAAAAGAATAGTTTATCAAACTGGATTTGCAAAGAATGAAAAAGATGTTTGGATTTCTTCCAAAAAATATAAAGATACCAAAAATGTTGATAAAGCATTTAATGAACTGAAAAAATATTGGGGAGAAAAGTTTAATCTCTTTAAGGTTAAGACACCTGATGTGGAATTTGACACTTTAGTTAATAGTTTTATTCAGTACCAAGCATCAATAACTTTAAGACTTTCCAGGAGTATTTCTCCCTATGAATGGGGTATTTCTCGTGGTATGGGATTTCGTGATAGTTGTCAGGACCAACTTGGTATGATGCATGCTTTTAAAGAACATGCTAAGACAATAATAGGTTATTTACTTGAAGCAATATATCCAGATGGTTCTGCATCGCATAATTCGTTTCCCTTAAAGAAAATATATGGAGTAAATGGATTTTATGATGATCATAACTGGCTAGCTATAACTGTATGTAGATATATAAAAGAAACAGGCAATATATCTTTTTTGAAGGAGAAATTTTTTTATGCAAATAGTTCTAAGAAAGGAACAGTTCTTGAACATCTTTTAAAATGTAATGACTATGCTTGGAAACTTCGTGGTAAAAATGGACTTATGCAAACTGGATGTGCTGATTGGAATGATTCTTTAAATCCAGGAGATAAAAAAACAGAGAGTACTTTTACATCAGCACTTTTTTGTGTCTCAACAAAAGAATTAATTGAACTTCTCAGATTTATTGGTAAAAATAAAATAGCTGATAAGTTGCAAAATAGATATGATACAATTAAAAAGATTCTTAATACTGTTGGATGGGATGGAGAATGGTTTAAGAGGATGATAAAAACTAATGGAGAAGTTCTAGGAAGTAAAAAAAATAAAAATACGGCTAAGATATTTCTTGAACCTCAACCATGGTCTATAATGGCAGGAGTAGTTGATAAGGATAGAGCAAAAATAATACTTGATGCAGTAGAGAAGCATTTAGGTTGTCCTGATGGTCATCGATTAATGGATAAGAGTTTTGATAAGTATGATAAAGATATTGGCTCAGTAGGAGTAGTACTTGGTGGGATTAAAGAAAATGCTTCAGTTTTTAATCATGCAAGTAGTTGGGTTATTGTTGCAGAATCAATAATTGGTCGTGGAAATAAAGCAATGGAGTATTTTAAAAGAATCTGTGGAACTACTAAGAATAAAAGGATTAATATTTATGAATCAGAACCTTATGTAACTTGCCAGTTTGTAAGTCAAAAGCCATTCCATATAGTTGGTCGTGGAAGAAACCCATGGTTAACTGGCTCTGCTACATGGATGGCAGTAGGAGCAATGCAGTATATAATAGGTTGTCGTCCTGAGTATAATGGTTTAAAAATAGACCCTTCTATTCCTTCAAATTGGGACGGATTTTATTTAGAGCGAACTTTTAGAGGGACAAAGTATATTATTACAGTAAAAAATCCGGAACATGTTGAACATGGTGTAAAATATATAGAAGTAAATGGTAAAAAAATAGAAGGGAATATCATACCTTACTATAGAAGTAATAAACCAATAGAGGTTACAGTAATAATGGGATGATTCTATAGTTATATTCTTATCTCTGTTTTTCCCAATGTTTTTACTTGACATATAACCATAAATTATATATACTACATATAGGTATTTTTTTTAAGAATAATCACAATATAAAGTATTTAAAAAAGTATTATTATTTAAGAATATTAAGGCTATAATTTGTAATTTTATTGGTTAATGAGGAGGAATTTTAGTTGAGATTAAAGAAGTTAGAGATTTATGGTTTTAAGTCTTTTGCAGACAAAACTGAGATAGTATTTGAGCCAGGTATAACTTGTATTGTAGGTCCAAATGGTGCAGGAAAGACAAATATTGTAGATGCAGTTAAATGGGTTTTAGGTGAACAGAGTGCGAAATCACTTAGAACTAATTTAATGGAACATTGTATATTTGATGGAACAGAATATAGAAAGCCACTTGGGATGGCTGAGGTTTCTTTAGAATTTTCAGAGTTAAAGGGTCAACTACCACTTAATTTTGAAGAAGTTAGAATTACCCGCCGAGTGTTCCGCGATTCTGAATCAGAGTATCTTATGAATAATTGCCCCTGCAGGTTAAAGGATATAACAGAATTTTTATTGGATGCTGGAATCGGAGCAGATACTTACTTTATAATGGAACAAGGTAAAATGGATGCGGTTTTAAGTTCTAAACCTGTTGATAGAAGGGTTATATTTGAAGAAGCAGCAGGAATATCAAAGTATAAATTAAAAAAAGAGGAATCTTTAAAAAAGTTAGAGCAAACAGAACAAAATTTAATTAGAATTAGAGATATAATTTCTGAAGTAAAAAGACAAATTAATAGTTTAGAAAAATATGCAAAAAAGGCAGAGAAATATAAAAAATTACAAGAAGAACTAAAAAGTATAGAAGTTAGTTTAAAAAGCTATGAATATAATAAATTTTCTCTCGAACTTAAAAATTTATTACAAATAGTAGACTCGCTAAGAAATGAAGTAAATAATTTACAAAATAACATAAATAGTGAAGAGACTAGATTGGAAGAAGGAAGAAAAAAGATATTAGAAGAGGAAATAAGTTTAAATTTAAAACAGGAAGAATTTTATAAATTAGCTAATGAGATAAATAATATTCTAAATAAAATTAGTTTACTTAATGAGAAAAAAGAAAGTATACTTAAAAATGTTGAAGATGTTAATTTGAAAATAATAGAACTAGATAAGAAGGAACAAAGTATAATTGCCCAAATTGAAAGTATTAAAAAGGAATATGATGAAACCATAAAATCTTTATCTTCTGAAAGAGAAAATATCAATGAACAAATAGAAATTACAAAGGTTACAAAAGATAAATTTAAGAATGATGAGAAAATATTAGATGAACTTAGAATAGAATTGTTTGATATTATAAATGAGGGACTTCATTTAAAAAATGAAATAAAGAATCTTGAAGATAAGGAAAAAGAACTTAAATATAGAATAGAAAAAATTAATAAAAAAATAGAAGAGTTTATAAATTTAAAAAATTTAGACGAGAATAAACTTTTAGAAATAAAAAAAATTTTTTCATCTATAGGAAGTGATGGCGGTGATTTTACTTCAGTAAAGGGGATATATAAATATACGCAGGATGAAATAGAAAGTATAGGGAATATTGAAAGACAAATAAATTCTCATTTTGAAGAGATAGAAAAAGTAGAAGATATAGGTTTTATCAAGAGTGTTTTAAACAAGATTAAAGAAAAGTGGAGAAATTATATTAGCAAGATTAAACCACTGTTTTTAATACTACAGGATGTTGAAGGAGTAGTTGCTAAAAAACAAGAGGAACAAAGTCTATTAGCTGAAATTGATAGAATTAATAAAGAAATAACATTGCAAGATTTAGAATTGCAACAAATGCAGGATGAGTTAAATAATATTAAAAAGAATAAAGAAAATATTATCCAGAGATTTAACGAAATACAAGATAAACAGAAGCAAAAAGAAGATAAAATAAAAAATTTAGAAGATGAGATAAATACTGCAAGGAAGAATGAAGAAGTAGCAAATGCAAAATGGACAGATCTTAAAGTAAAGTTAACGTTCCTTGAACAAAAGGAGATAAATTTAAAGAACGAAATTAGTAGACTTAAACTTAACTTAGAGGAAATTAAGGTTGATAAAAAATCATTTTATAAGGAAATAGAAGATAAAAATCAACAGAAAAATAACGTAGAGATAGAAATTGAGACATTAAATAAATTTTTAAAAGAAGTAATCCCTAAGAAAAGTGAGCTAGAAGATAGTCTTACTAAAGAAAAGAGGAACAATGAAGAGATTAGAAGAACATTTTACAAGGATGAAGAAAGACTTAGAGATTTGAGAAAAAAATATGAAGAAAAGCAGAATGAACTATATGAAGTTAATCTTAAAATTAACGAGTTAACACTTAAAGTTAAAAATTGTAGAGAACAGATTTTAAGAGATTACCATATTGATTTAGAAGGGTATAAAGCAGAAATTGAGAATATAAATGTTGAAGATGCTTTAGCAAAAATAGAAGAATTAAAAGAAGCCATAGAGGAAATTGGTCCGGTTAATTTAATTGTAATGGATGAATTTGAAGAGTTGCAAAATAGATTATCTTATTTGACAAATCAAGAGAAAGATATCGTAGAGGCAAAGCAATCTTTAATAAGAACAATACATTCCCTTAATCAAATTAGTAAAGAGTTGTTTTTAGAAACTTTTACTAAGATAAAAAATAATTTTAATGAAATATTTAGAAAGTTGTTTAATGGAGGGCATGCTGATTTAATACTAGTTGATGAGAATAATTTATTAGAGACAGGAATAGAAATAGTTGCTTGGCCTCAGGGTAAAAGGCCAAAAGATGTATCTTTACTTTCGGGTGGAGAAAGAGCATTAACTGCTATAGGATTACTTTTTGCCATTTTTATGGTAAAACCCTCGCCATTTTGTATTCTAGATGAAATAGATGCTCCTTTAGATGATGCAAATGTTATTAAATTTAGAGATATGTTGAAAAATACATTTAGTAATGTACAATTCTTAGTAATTACACATAATAAACTTACTATGGAAATTGCAGATGTATTATATGGCGTTACTCAAGCAGAACCGGGAGTGTCACAGGTATTATCTTACAAACTTAAAGAGGCAGAACAAAGTTCTAAAGCATCTAAATCTGTTGAAACAAAAGAGCAAACTGCTGTTTAAAATTTCATCTGTACACCCATTATTGTAGTTCTTTTGAATTTATCCAAGACAGGGTCATAAGTTTGCTTTACAGTCATTGCTAAAATAACACCAGGAGACATAGTGAGGCCTACTTTCCCATATACAACTGTATTTGGGTTTTTTAACTCAAGTTGCTTAACATCTTTTTGTTCATATCCAACAGAAACTTCGGAAATCTTCGGGATGAAATTTCCTTTATAACTTGCTTCTGCTCGGACATAAGGATTTGCTCCTTCATATTTTTCTAAAGCACCAAGAATTTTAATGAATTCAACTGGACTCCATCCTATTTCTCCAAAAATACCTTTTAGTCTTCCTTCTCCACTATCAGGGAAACTAATAGGTCTTCTTTCTTCATAAAGATAATCAAATAAATTAGCAATAAAGTTGGATTGTAAACTCCTATATTCAAATTGATAATCGAACATAAATAGTTTTCCCATTATACCAGGTGCAGAAAATCCTTCTCCTTTATCTTTAATCTTTGCCCAATCTGCATAAAGTAAAACACTTATTAAATCAGTGTTTATTATAGAGATTCCAACATCTGCACCATATTCCATTAATCCTTCATATTCTCCCAATAAAACTTTTGTACCTGTTAAAGGATCAATAGCAAATTTATCCTTTGCTGGGTTATTATCATATACTACTGTTCCTCCAATTTTAAGAAAATTTGGGATTATATTAAGATATGCCCTTGCGCCAATGAGTCTTTCCCACATAATATCGTTTGTGACTGTTTCTAATCCTACTTCACCTAAATTTACATCTAATTCTGTTCCAAATTTTCTGTTATATAAATCAATACCAACATTTGAATATCTTCTCATAATAAAACCATGTCCAAGTGTTGCACTGTCTATAATTCCTAATTTTGCATAGAATTCGTCACCTTTTAATCCATATCTAACATACTTGAATGTGTTCTGTAAACTTTTTTGCCAATTCTGCCAGTCATCCTCTTTAATACCATTATCATCCCAAAGTAAGCGAACATCGAAACCCACTCCTAATTTTGCAAAAGTTAGTTCGAATAAAATACTCAGCATATAATAAGTTTTACCATCTACAGAAACTGCACCAAACGCGCCACCAAAGTTTTCTCCAAGTCCTTCTTCTTTTGGTGCTTGTTTCTTTTCCTCTGGTTTTGATACAGTGCTCATTGCAGGAGGAGCAGATTTTTTAACTCCTTCTTCTGCTTCTGCTACTTGTTCTAATGGTAAAGATGGTTGTTTTCCTTCCCATTCTAAGATAGATAATTTTTGTTCATTTTCAGCAAGTTGTTGTGGTTTTCCTTGAAATACACTTGCGTAAGATGCTTTTTCATTTGCTTTTACAAAAATCTCTTTACCAGTTATTGGATCTGACATTGAAACTATACCTTCTAAAACAGTAACTACAGTATCGTTACTATCTAAAGATACAATAAATTCAGTTCCTTTAACTGCTGCTATTACATCTTTTGTTTTAACCTGAAATGATGAATCATCTTTTGATAATTTAAATTTTACTTTTATTTTTCCAAGCCATAGTTTTATTATTGTATCACCAGTTAATTTACTGTCTTTCATCTTAGCTAGAGTGATAGATGTATTTTCTTTCATATTAACTTTACTACCATCATCAAAAGTTATTTCTGCTTTTCCGTTTTTTGTCCTAATTTCATCACCTTGTTTTAAAACCACATTTAATGTTGCAGGTATCCAATCTTGCTTTGCTGCTTTTGCATCAAAAACTAAAATTTCTACTTCACCACTCAATGATGTTATCTTTGCAAAGGATAAATCTTCTGAAAAAGAGTTATTTAGAAAAACCAAAAATAAAAAACTAATTATAAGAAACATTTGTTTGGTATTTACTCCCTTTATTTTATTCATATTCACCTCCATTTATAATCTGGTAAAGTTAGATTTTATCTATCAAGTGTCTCATTTTCAAACAACGTTATTGAAATCCCTATATAAACTTGGCCTTTTAACACAATATCTTCTAAAGAAGTTATATATTAAATTTTTGTAAATGTCAACCCCATTTTTATTTA
>Ga0123519_10009531_pt1 | contig 14606 bp, 11 predicted proteins | sample YelNatPaOPRAMG02_FD_87396 | JGI IMG/M metagenome (GOLD analysis project Ga0123519, IMG submission 87396) | Hot spring microbial communities from Yellowstone National Park - Yellowstone National Park OP-RAMG-02 (version 2) | ecosystem: Environmental > Aquatic > Thermal springs > Hot (42-90C) ...
ACTCCTTGCAGTACAAACATCGGCAACGATTTGGTCTTCGCACAGCGCATTGTTTTACTATATGGAGAAATCGATTATTTTTGCGAAGATTTTCAGACTGCGAGTTTGCTCAATTTGCCACCAAAGTGCGGCCTTTGGAGTCGAGTATAATACTGGGTAATCTGCGCGGAAATTGCAGATCAGCGAGTGCTTCGAGACTTTTGCCTTCGAACTTTTCGGCCACTGATCTCACTCGCATCTGCACCCCCGTTGGCGACGAAGTCGCCCCTTTCAGCGGGGCGCGACACAGCGGTATTCCTGCAACCAGCGCCATTGTTACGCCTCGATCATTTGGTTGCGGCTGCGCCGCGCTGAGAACAAGATGAAGAACAATTGGTAGCAGGCAGAACCGATTGGCTGGAGAACAGGAACCAAAACCGTCGGGAACAAGACAACAAAAGTTCGAGCCGAACTCTTTCTAAACAAGATCAGGAGCGAACAACCCGGGCATTTTTAAACCGTGATTTTCAGGCCGATTCCCCAGCGTGCTCCACAGCCAGAAAATCTTCGCAAAAATGATCGATTTCTCAATATAGTTATCTAGCACTCTATCGCATACCTGGCTGGTCTGAGGTCGAGCGTCGCTAAAGTTTCACGCGAAACATCGCGCCCCCGCCAGGCTCAAGAGCCAGTTGATGGCGCCGGCCGTTTGCCGGTACCCAGCGCTCCGCGTCAGCATCGAATCGCTCCATATCGGCGGGCCCAACCACCGCCGCTGTCTTCGTTGAGCGATAGTCGAGATTGACCACGACAACATGACTTGGCTTGTTCGCACGGCCAAAGAAACCAAGCAAGAAACCGCGATCACCATCCGAAGCACCAGCTTTTGACTCGATTCTGAACGCTGAGTTCTCAGGCACAGGTTCGCATCCCTGCTCCTTGAAGGTGGTATGGTACACGCCGATGGACTCGAGGTTCTGCAGTTGACCGGCATTCGCGGCGAATTGGCGATTTAACGTCTTCAAGGCATGGTACAGCGGCGTCGGTGTGCCGTCCGGCAGAGCGATTCCCCCCGTGTGGCCCGGGTGACAATAGACATAATAACTTATGCCCTGGGCGCCGTAAGCCGCGGTGGTGTACACCAGGTAACGCACTTCGTCCGGGGTTGGAACACGCATGCTGGGTGTCCATGTGCAAGCCTGGACAATGTTCAGAAACGGCACGTTGGCCCGTTGCGCGGCGCGCCTTATCATCGCCAGATTGAGAAAATACTGGTCGCCGTCACCCTGCGCCCTGAATTGGTAGTGATCGTAACTCAGCAGCGCGGGTTTCACTTCAGCGACAAAGCGGTTCAAATGCTCTACGTATGCTGTGACTACATCGCCCTTTGTTCCGAGCTGATCATTGTTGGCGTAGGTCGGGAAAAGGTTGATGTAAGCCATGTGGGCGGGATCGCGCTCGCGCAGGAAGGCGGTGAGTTTGCCGAGGCTCGGAAAAGCGGCTGCGCTCGGTTCATCGGTGATGAAATACGCGTACATCGCCGGATGACTTCGGACCCGGTTGATCAGCGTTTCAAGTTTCTCGCGCTGCTCGGGAGCGTCCAGTGAAGCCGGTGAAATCAAGCCGTCATGCAACAACGCACGAAGACCATGGCGTTGCGCCACATCGAGTTCTTTTTCCGTACACCAAACGAGGTTGAATCCGCCCTCAGCCATCTGCCGTGCTGTTGCATCTGTCATCGCCGGTCCTGCCCAGTAGGTAACAATGGGTTTGCCGATTGTCCATAGGCGGGTCTCGCCTGGCAGGGCATCAGACGTTGCGATGGCGACCCCGATGAACGCGTAAAGGAGAGTTAACAATTCCGGCCTCAAGTTCGAAGTGATTTTGGACATGCGCTTCTGATAAACTCTGCGGCTGTTCGAGTCAACCGGCAATGCGCGCTGCGCGAGGCACAGATCGACCGGTTCAATCGATCGGCTGTGCCGGGCTCGGGTCATCCTCCGGTCTCGGATGTTGCAAAAGAGAGTGATTCGTCCAGCCAATCGTCGGTGCGAAGGACGTTCTTGCGCATTTTGAAAGCGATTCGCTGCGCGGTTCTTTGGGCATGAGCAAACGCCACGTACGCGAGTTTGTCCGCACCCGGCAGGCCGGCGCGAACAGCCGCCGCCAGTTGTCGTTGCATTGGCCGCGGCAGGTAACGTCGAATCAGTTCATCATCGACGCTCACGAAAGCCTGGGCGCTGCCCGGGTCGCCCTGACGCGCGCATCTCCCGAACAGTTGCCGATCGACCCTGCCGCTCTCATGTCGTTCGGTGGCAATGACGTGGAGCCCGCCCATTGCCGCAACACCAGTCCCGAGTTTGATGTCGGTACCGCGACCGGCCATGTTTGTAGCGATGGTGATGTGTCCCTTTTCGCCGGCGAGTGCGACCACGACAGCTTCCTCCTGGTGACGGACTGCGTTGAGCACCTTGAACGGAAGTCCGCGTGCTTCGAGGCGCTGCGCGAGTAACTCGCTTGCGATGACGCTGCGTGTCCCGACCAACACGGGCCTGCCGATCGCATGCAATCGTTCGATCTCTTGAACAACTGCCGTCCATTTTTCCTCTTCGTGGCCGAACACGCGGTCAGGATGGCGGATGCGAATACAGGGTTTGTTGGTGGGAATCCGCACCACGGGCAGACCGTATATCTGCCAGAATTCGCCTGCGGCTTCGCTTGCCGTGCCGGTCATCCCCGCCAACCGCCGATAAAGCCGGAAGTACCTCTGGAAACTGATCCGTGCCATGGTCTCGTTCGGGTCTGTAAGTGGCAGGCCTTCCTTGGCCTCAATTGCCTGATGCATGCCCTCGCGCCACGTCCGCTGCGGCATTTGCCGACCGGTGAACTCGTCCACGATCACCACTTTGCCGTCAAGGACGACATATTGTTTACCCTGATGATAAAACTCGCGGGCTGTCAGGGCTTGCTTGATCAACTCAGTTCGTCTCAGCGGACCGCGCCAAAGCCCGGGCAATTCCGCGCACAATTGTTCGAGTTTTGTCCGACCGGCCGGGGTCAGTTCCACCTCTTTGTATCGCAGATTAACGGTGTAATCGACAGCCGGCTCGAAGGGCAGACTGATTTCGTGAGCTTTCAGGACCGCCTCGCGCAAGGTGTCATTGGGACGCAGAGTCGCAATAATCAGAGGCGTAACAGCTTCGTCGATCAGGACGCTGTCGGCCTCATCAACAATTGCAGAATGGAGCCCCCGCATTACGAGCTCGCCGGCAGTCTCGGGATTCGACCGCGCCAGAAGACGCCGAATCAGCCGCCGCGTTGGATTTCGAGTTGTGATTACCTTCAGGCAATCGCGCAAAAAATCCGCAACGACCTCCTTGCTCGTGGCGTAGGTAATGTCGCACGCGTACCCTTTCCTGCGTTCATCAGGAGACATGAATGCGGTCACCACACCGACGCGAACTCCGCAGAACCGGTAAACCGGCCCGAGCCATTCGGCATCTCTCTGCACGAGGTAATCATTGACAGTGATCACGTGGCACGGTTTCCGCGACCACGCCCAAAGAACGCCTGTCAGGCAGGCGGTGAGAGTTTTGCCCTCGCCGGTGGCCATTTCTGCAAGGTAACCGCGGTAAAGCGCAAGCGCGCCCATCAATTGAACCACGAACGGGCGCAAACCGATCTGTCTGTCGGCCGTTTCCCTGATAGCAGCGAGGCTGTGCAAAAGAGCATCGGTTTCATCGCGCATTCCTCGGCGGAATTTCTCGCGCAGTTCGAAAAGCCGCTGTTGAAGCTGATGATCGGTCAGTTGTTTGTATTGCGGCGCGAGATCGTCAATGCGCTCTGCTTCTTCGAGCAACCTGGTTGCAGTGGTCGATCGGCGTTTGTACATGCCGATCAGGGCATACACGCCTGCGTCGAGGCCTTTGAACAATTCCTTGGGCCTGCGGAAGTCGGTTTTGCGGTAATCTGCGGTTGGTGTTTGCACTTGCTATGACTCACAATTGATAGCGCTTCTGCAACAACTGGCGCAGACTGCGTATCCACCTCGGCAACAGCGGCTCGGACGGCAAATCGAATCGAATCTGACCCGATTCGCCATGAAGCAAGAGACATTGATCAGTTTTCTGAAGCAATGCGCGCACCTCGAAGAACGGCTCGGTCGCGCGGATCCCCTGGCGGTCGTCCAAAGAAGTTGCGATTGGTCCCCCGCCCAGCCAACCCAGCGCCGGTGAAGGCAGGTTCTGCTGATCGGCCGGAATGATGGTCAGCGACAACGAATCAATAGGGGTTCCCACTGAACCGCGAAGCCGGACCTGGGCTTTTTTCAGGCTGCTGGCGAACAATCGATCGCCGTCTTCCTGCCGCACGATTGCGTGGAAATGAAAGCCCGCTGATTCAATCAACAGCCCCAGCTCAGCGCCACGCCCCACCCATCGACCGAGGTTCTGCTCAATCCCGGGCGCTACCCACAGGCCGGATTGTCTGGCTCGAACGACGAGGTTGCTCCGGTCGTTCTCAACACGCCGTATTTCCATCGCGACGGCTTCAGCGAGGTTGGTCAGTGGCGCCAGATTTGGGACTGCCTCCTGCAGGGCCTGTCGAATCCGGGCCTGGACTTCGGCCTGGCGTGCTTTTGCCGCCGCCAATTGCAGGTCGAGCTCTTCGTTCACTAATTCGATCAGCGGTTGGCCGTCAACAACCTTGGTGCCGGGCTTCGTCAAAAGGCGATGGAAAACGCCGGCGGTCTCGTTCCGCACCTCAGTCCATTCGGTGCTTCGCACAATGCCGGGCGCACGAAAGTGATACGGAAACGGAACAACCTCGAGCGGCACAATCACCGCCGCTGCAAGAGCGACAGTCACTGCAACCGCGCGCATACGATGCCGTTCGAGACGCGGGCTCGAAGCAAGGTACATGATAAGGCGCCCTGCCGGGACAGCCACCCACGCCACGGCGCACACCGCGGCCATCAGAATCCCAAGCAGCAGGAAACGATCGGCCACCAACAGCAGAATGCCGCCAAACACGATCACCCTGTAAATCCCGCTCGCAACACCGTATGCCGCGAGCCACAACGCTTCTTTTGTTGTGTTGGCCGGGTTCTCCTCTTTCTTCAACCCGTAAAGGTATTTTTCCGCGAAGTACCGGAGAGTGGCCATTGCGCGCTGACTGAGATTCGGTATCCCGAGCAAATCACTGAGGATGTAATACCCGTCGAACCTGAGGAGCGGATTGAGATTGAAGACCAGCGTTGAAACCGACGCTACAAACATCATGTTGTAAGCGAGGCTGTGAACAACGCCAGGCCCTGTGTGCGCCCAGACAATCGCAGCCAACGCAGCCACAAACACCTCGACCAATATGCCCGCCATTCCAACAAGAATTCGTTTCCACCGTTCGCGGAATCCCCATGCCGACGTCGCGTCCATGTACGGGATCGGCGTGAAAATCATGAACAAAACACCCATCACATGAACTTCGCCGCCGAATCTTCTGCAAAAGAAAGCGTGGCCGAACTCGTGGATGGTTTTCAGGATCACCAGCGCCACATAAAGCAAAAACAGGTTTTCAGGGGCAATCACACCCTGCGCCTGTTGCCAGAGCGATTGGAAATTGTCGGCCGCCTGTTTCAGGCCAAGACCCACCACAACCAGCCACAACACTGCACCAATCGGACTGATCAGCCATCGCACCAACGGCATCGCACGCACGAGGAAATCGTCAGGGTCAAGCAGCGGAATTCGCATGAACATGATGTTCAGCAAACGCGCCTTGAGCTCGCGTTGCCGCGTTTTCTCATAACGCTTGAACAATTGGGCGGCGTCCGTGGCCAGATCGTACTGAAGCAGGTTCGCCTGATAAAGCTGCGCGAGGAGTTGGATGACGGCTTCCTGTCCGGGGGCCTGATCCGGGAATCTGTCGAGGCATTCCTTCCAGACCTGTTCAACGGTCTTGTTCGGGCTCAGCCGCGCCACAAACTCATAAGCCGCAGGGCGAAGTCGAAAAAACTGATTCCGCAACGGGTCCTCGAGCACGTACCAGCGTTCGCCCCGGTAGTATTGACGGTGCACTCTTACCGAGTGCCGCAGACAAATCCGCTGCCCGGCAACGCGGTACCATGACTCGCTGAATGTGGCTGGGCCATCACGCATTGTTTCACCACCAAAGATGCATGCGCAGGAAATCGACGGTCCGATGCGTCAGAATCCAGAGCAACGTCCGGCGGTCCACATCGATCTTGCAAACGCCGCTCATGCCGGGCCGCCACCAGCGTTCCGGCTGATGCTCGGGGACGCAACGCACAAGAAACACGTTTTGTTTTTCCTTCGCGATCGCGGCAGGTTCAACCCGGACAACGCGGATTTTGTATTTCTGCTTCGGTCGCGCAACGAAAGCTATTTCGCCCCCGGATTTGTCGATGATGTCGCGCACGTCGCGTTCGTTGATCTCGGCCTCGACATACATTGGTTCGAGGCGCGCAATGCGAAACAGCGCTTCCCCCTGCTTGACCGGCGCGCCAATCCTCTGGCGCAGGTCGCCCTCGACCACCACGCCCTTGAAAGGCGCCTTTGTTTGCGACTGCTGCAACCTGTACCTCACCAAATCCAGACGCGCCTTCGCCTGGTCAGCCAGCGCCAGTGCAATTCTCATGTCGGCCAACGAACCTGTCGCGCGCGCCTTCTCCGCCTCGCGGAGATAACGGGTTTGGTCCGCCACGGCCGAAGCCTCCTCGAGCTCGAGGTCTGTCGTGTTCAAGCGCATCAGGACCGACTCGGCTTCGACCTCGTCACCGGGCCTGACTTCGACCGACTTGATGTAACCGTCGAAAGGCGCTGTCAGGTGCGCAACCTCCTCGCTTCGCAGGATGAAATTCCCCTCAACTCTGTACGGGTAAACCGGTAAGAGCAGTGCTACAATCGCCAGCACGCCGGTCAGCACCAGGAGCTTCGCCCACGTGTGTTCGGGGCCGATCCATTTGCCAAGGCGTTCCCGAGTCGCCACAGCCAATCGTGCGCCGAACCATCGGTCCCACTGTCGCAGTTCGCTCAACCGCCGCGCCACAAGGTCCGCTGCAAGCCTGAGCTGGTTCAGTTCGAGTTCGCTGAATGGACTCTTCTGACGTTCGCACGTAATCGCACCAACCGGCCTGTCATCCAACCGGAGCGGCAGTGACACCAGATGTGCGACGTCCTGTTCGCGCGAGAATTGCTCGTGGTCTCGGACAACCGACGAGCAATCCGAAGGAGCCGGCCATACGATTTCATCGTCCTGGTCAACCGCTTCCTCCATGACGATCTCGATTGCGCGGACGGCCCGGGCTCGCTTGTCGAAGCGTTCGGTGCGGCTGATCGTCTTGAGACGCACAAAACCGCCGTCGATCCACCCCAGACTCACGCGCTCGCAGTGGAATCGCGTCGCAAGCGCGTTGCAGAACGCCAGTGCCGCGCCCCGGAATTTCGCCTCGGCATTCACCAATGCAAGCACGTCCAGAACGGCAACGAATTTCTCGACTTCCTGCCGCGCATGGAGCTGGCTCTGGTTGGCCTGGTACGACCTCGGAACATCCGCCGCCAATTGGAGACGCGTGACTGTTTCGGTAACGGTTTCCTCGTCAACACCCGCCAGAAGAAACACCACCGCACATTGCTCACGGTCGTTTGCAAATCGCAACCGCACGCCAACAGCAACATCCTGTGCGCCACCCAACCGATTGGTTTCGATCACCTGCGAGACGGAATTCTCCTGTAAACACTTCTCGGCAAGTCCGGGTAACGATTGATTGAAGGCCGCGACAGAAATTCGCGCGGATGAACCGTCGCTCCAATCCAACAGCTTGCGCAGCGTGTCGGGCGCTTCCGGATCGCGCCGAACCAGCGCGCCTCTGTGGGCCCGAACAAGCCGCCCCAACGTGCCAACGAACCCACGCCAAAACTCAGCGACAGGCCCGGCAAACTGTCTCAGCCCGGCCAGCTCATCAAAAATCTGATCGGCGACGGGCTCGCGCCCAATGTCCACCCTCGAGGTTTTCATTCGCTCAATATCAACCGTGCTGCCAAACCCGGTCGCACCGCGCCATCGGAGTTGTCGAACGTCAACTTGATCTTCAAAAGCCCGCTTGCAGGATCCGCAACGGGGCTGATGTACGAGACAGTTCCCCGGCGCGACACGACACCGGCGCCGGTATCTATCTCAATTTTGAACTGGCCTGCCGGCTTGATCCTGGGTGCGAGCCTTGCTTCAACGTTCGCCACACAATAGCACTGCTTCGTATCGACCAGCCGAACCACCGGCTGTTGTTCTTCGCATTTCTCTCCAACGTCCTTGAAAAACTCCGCCACGTACCCGTCGATCGGCGAAAGCAATTGCCGGCGCCGGACCGTTTCCTGAGCGAGTTCGAGCTCGACCACTGCAATGTCATATTCGGCCTGTTTCTTGTCGATTTCTTCGCGGCTTACCGAGATGGCATTGCGCTGCGCGAGGTTCTTGAGCCTGTCCAACTCGATCTTTGCCAGGTCGCAGGCAAGCTTTCTCCGTCGCACTTCGAGTTCCTCGAGGCGCTTATCCAGCTCGATCACCACCTGGCCCTGTTTCACACTCGCGCCTTCCTCCAAAGGGCGCGCGCCAACAACGCCAATGACCGGGAAGGCCATTGTGATGTCCTTGATCGGCTCTGTGATGGCGTCAACCCAGACCGGGTCCGCGCACGCCACAAAACAGGCCGCAACGCATGCAGCCATCGCCCACACCGGTTTCCCAACTCGCGTTGCATCCATTGACTTCATCCCTTGTCTGCGCAACCAGCCACTGCGCTTTCCGGCTCGCTGGCCGGACAGTTTTGCACCCTTGCACACGGCAAAAAACGCCCGCGCCGGATCACTTCCGCGACGCCCCTTCGGTCAGAGCCCGGTTCACATCCGCCACAGCGGTGCGTTTGAACTGCTCGATCGCAGGCGCCGAGTATCCTGCCTCGGTCAGCCGCGCCGCTGTCCGTGCGCTTAGCAGTTCACGCGTCGTTTCAAGGTCGCGAGCCTTGAGCAAAGTGCCACATATCATTTCGTGTTCAAGCTGCGCCCGCTTGTACAAGACCTTGCTTTCGACCACCGCCACTTTCGCCTCAAAAAGCTTCTCTTCAGTTTCGAGGACCGTTTTGCTGTCGATCGCTCCCACCGCCAACCGGTCAAGCTGCGCTTCGAGCAGTTTCTGATGAAAATCGGCGACAGCCTTGTAACTGGCCACGTTGTCCCGATACAGACGCACTTTCTGAATCGCGGCGTCCACCGCGTTGTACACCTGCACCTCGATCTCCTTGAGCCCGATGAGCGCCTTTCGCTTTGCCATCAACGCCGCCTGATACTCGTTCCGCTCCTTTATCCCACCGGTGATCGGCACACGCAGTTCAACGCCCACTGACCATACCGGGTACTCGCCCCTGCCAAGTTCGTCCCATGATTCACCCGGACTGAGCCCCAATCCGTTCAAACCGAAGCTGGCTTTCAAATCCAATTGCGGCAAACGCTGGTTGCGCGTGTATGCGACGCGGATTTTTTCCTGATCGAGCTGGCATCTTCTGACTATAAAATCCGGATTGAATTGAAACGCCAGCTCGTAGCTGTCGCTCAACGCCGGTTCTTCGGATTCAAGTTCCGGAGCATCGACCGCCCACGGCAACGCGTTCGTTCCGCCTGACACGTAGGAGTAAAGCGATCCAAGGCGGGTTGCTGTCTCGATCACTTTTTGGCGCGCCTCGTTCATCCGCGTCCGGCGAAACGCCGCACCAGCCTCGGCCTGCAGAACTTCCAAAGCCGATCCTTTACCCACCTCGACCCGCGCCCTGTTGTCGGCGAGCAGTTTCTCTGCTATCCCCACAGATTCCGCCGTGAGCCGTTCCTGCTCCTGCGCAAGATAAAGGTCCCAGTACCCCGATTCGGCCTGCCCAAGCGACAGAATAAGCTGTCGGCGGTATTCCTGAAACGCGATCTCGGAAGCAACCGCCGCCAAACGAATCCGCGCAAGGGTTGGTCCTGGACCGAAGTTCTTCAACAAAGGTTGCACCAGACGCGCCCCTGCAAAGCTTTCGTATTCGGTCCCAACCTTCCGAAGCGGCTGCAAATTGTTGTTCAACTCCCGCAGTGTCACGCCGGCCTTGAGCCGCGCGCCACTCGGCACCAGAAACTCGAGCCCGCCATCATAAATCGTATTCCGTTCGTCCATCTCAGGAACCGAGTACAGGCCCAGATTGGCGTACTGCTGCGAGTTGTTCGGTCGTTGAGAATCAACATGCTCGATCGACGCCACAACGGCCGGCTCGAAAATGCCGCGCTCCGCCGCGTGGGCTTTCCTGCTGATCTCATACTCGATCGCCTTGATCTGAATTGATTCGTTGCGGTGGACCACAAGCTGCCGAAGAACCGCAAGCGGCATCGCATTCGTGTTCACTGCCGGTGCCGTCTGCGTGGCGGACCCGCAAACGTCACCCCCCGTTGTCAACATGAGCCACCCAAAAACCAATAACGCGCACATGTTGCCCCCGGCTGTTCGGTCTCTCCGGAGGTTGAAACACCCCCTTTTCCCGCTGAATAACCACTCCCTAGCTACACGGCCCGTCGTCATCACAAGCATTTCTACCAGAAGTCCGTTATGGCATCAAAATGAAAAACTTCGCCCGCGTTTCCCGGCCGTAAGGCGATTCCATCTGCAATGGTTACTTTGCTCATGTGGCGGATGGCGTGATAATCCCGGGCTTCCCGGCAGGACCTGCGCGCATTCAATTTGCCCTTTTCTTGACCAACCAAGGGCAATGCAGTGATCATGTGCGCATGGAACGGCGAACATTCATGATGCCAATACCACGACCGACCAATTCCTCGGCGGTTGTCGATCACACGCGGCCCATTCCAAAGCCGTCTGGGGCGTGGTCGCTCCTGATGCTCTTCTGTCCACTGCTCGCGTTATGCACCGCCACTGCCGATTTCTACGTGGCACCCGCCGGGTCAGATTCAAATCCCGGTACCGCTTCAAATCCTTTCGCCACGCTCGAACGCGCAAGAGACGCCGTGCGTGAACTGAAGCGCAAGAAAGGCCTTCCGGAAGGAGGCGTCACCATTTGGTTGCTCGGTGGCGATTACATGCGCACAAACACGCTTGAACTGACCGCCAATGACTCCGGGACTACATCGGCGCCGATCGTATGGCGGGCGGCGACCAACGAACACCCGAGATTGCTCGGCGGTAAAGTCCTGACAGGTTTCCGCCCGGTCACCGATCCTGCAGTTGTGAATCGGCTAGAACCCGCTGCCCGGACAAATGTTCTCGAACTTGACCTGCGCGGCCTGGGAATCAACGAGTTTGGAACCATGAAATCCCGCGGGTTTGGACGTCCCACGGTCGCCTCGCACGTCGAGCTTTTTTATGCAGGACGTCCAATGACGCTGGCACGATGGCCAAACGCACCGGAATTCACATCGATTGCAGGATACCCGCCCGCAGCCGGACGGGACGACGATCACGGCGGCAAAATGGGCGAGTTGCAGGGCGGATTCTATTACGACGGCGACCGCCCGAAACGCTGGCGCGACCCGACCGATCTCTGGGTGCACGGATACTGGGCTTACGACTGGGCAAACTCATACGAAAAAGTCGCTTTGCTCGATGTCGAGCAGCGCCTCGTCAAAACAGCGCCCCCGCACGGCAACTACGGATTCCGAAAAGGACAACGCTTTTATTTCCTAAACGTCTTGGAAGAACTCGATCAACCGGGAGAATGGTTCCTGGACCGAAAATCCGGGGTGCTGTATTTTTGGCCCCCTGCCGGGGACAACATGCCCGCCGCACAGCAACACAATACAACTGCAACCCGCGACCGTGTCCCCGTGCTTCCGCATGAAACCTTGTTGTCACTGCTCGAAGGGCCGCTAATTCGGTTCACAGACGTTTCGCATGTCACGATCGAAGGCATGGTCCTCGAAGCCACAAGAGGCAATGGCGTCGAGATGCAGGGTGGATTCGGCAATCGAATCGCACGCTGTGTGATCCGCAACATCGGGAATAGCGGCGTGGTGGTGAACGGCGGCACCGGCCATGGGATTGTTGGCTGCGATTTCCTTGACACGGGCGACGGCGGAGTGTCATTGGTTGGCGGCGATCGCAGTACTTTGACTTCGGCCGGCCACTTTGTTGAGAACTGCTATTTCGTCCGGCAGGGCCGGTGGTCCAAATGCTACGTGCCCGCCGTGCATCTTCAGGGCGTCGGAATGCGAGTCTCAAACAACCTCATTCACGAGCATCCACACTGCGCAATTCTCTTCGGGGGCAACGATCACCTGATCGAGTTCAACGAAATTCACCACATCGCTCTCGAGACGGGCGACGTCGGCGCAATCTATACAGGCCGCGACTACACATTCCGCGGCAACAAAATCCGCCACAACTTCATTCATCACACCGGCGGAGTCGGCATGGGATCAATGGGAGTGTACATGGACGATTGCGTAAGCGGAACCGAGGTTTTTGGCAACGTGTTTTACAAGGTTCATTGGGCAATGTTCATAGGCGGCGGACGTGACCACCATGTTGAGAATAATTTGTTCGTGGATTGCGATCCTGCAGTGCGTGTTGACGGGCGGGGACTGGACAGATCGCCCGTGTGGCGCAACATGGTAAACGATTACATGCGCAAGCGGATGAAAGACGTCCCGGCCGCTCTTTATCGGGAACGGTACCCGGAAATCATGTCGCTGGACCGCTATTACGGCGCGCCGGGCCAGCCGCAGATAACCGGCGACGATTTCAAAGGCATCCCGCCCGAGAACAATCGGATTCTTCGAAACGTGTGTGTGGGCAAGTGGCTCGAAGCCACATGGCATGCAAATCAGGAAATGCTCATCATGGAAAACAACCTCACAAATGCAGGATCGTCTTTGGCGAAAACACTGCATGATGAGTCGCCTGTGACCGATTTCGTGCTCCGGGAAGATTCGCCGGCGTGGGGCATGGGATTCAAACGCATCCCCGTCGAACAAATCGGGCTGCGCCGTGATCCACCGCACTTGTAATTTGGCGCACCCCGTACGCAACCTCACCCGCATCTTCAGCTCGGATACTTCTCAGCGCGGCGCAGCCGCAGCCGAATGATCGCGGTGAGATAAACGCGTTCGTCCCAGGCTTGGCACTCCTTCGCGCCGCGCTGAAAAATATTCCCGTCCGGAAATCTCACCGGAATGAAGTCTGTCACTCTATTCTCCTGTTTGACTGCCGAACGGATTTTTGGCGCCTGGCACCCGAGTGGGGGGCCAATATGGGGACAGACACGGCTTTTTGGGACTGGCGGTGCAAATAGAGGGACAGGCACGATGTCCGGTATGGACCAAATATGGGGACAGACACGGTGTTTGGGCGATCGGACTTTTCACCTGCTGGACTTGCCCGAGCGCCGGTCGGGCGGCCCAAACCGGCTGTAGGGCCGAGATATAGGGACAGGCACGATGTCCGGTATACCGATCAGGAACGTTCAACGTGAAACGTTCAACTCTCAACTTTCAATGGGGTGACCGAAAGGGCGAAGGGTGGGGGGATATGGGGACAGACACGGCTTTTTGGGACTGGCGATGCAAATAGAGGGACAGGCACGATGTCCGGTATGGACCAAATAGGGGGACAGACACGAGGTTTGGACGACCGGACTCTTGACCAAGTGGACCTGCCCGAGCGCCGGTCGGGTGGCCGAGACCGGCTGTAGGGCCGAGATATGGGGACAGGCACGATGTCCGATATGCCGATCAGGAACGTTCAACGTGAAACGTTCAACTCTCAACTTTCAACTGGGTGACCGAAAGGGCGCATGGTGGGCGGAATATGGGGACAGACACGATATTTGGGGGCCAGCGGTGCAAATAGAGGGACAGACACGATGTCCGGTATGCCGATCAGGAACGTTCAACGTGAAACGTTCAACTCTCAACTTTCAACGTGGTGACCGAAAGGGCGCACGGTGGGCGGGATATGGGGACAGACACGGAATTTGGACGACCGGACTCTTGACCAAGTGGACCTGCCCGAGCGCCGGTCGGGCGGTCCAAACCGGCTGTGGTGCCCAGATATGGGGACAGACACGATATTTGGGGGCCAGCGGTGCAAATAGAGGGACAGGCACGATGTCCGATATACCGATGAGGAACGTTCAACGTGAAACGTTCAACTCTCAACTTTCAACGGGGTGACCGAAAGGGCGCACGGTGGGCGAGATATGGGGACAGACACGGTGTTTGGACGACCGGACTCTTGACCCAGCGGACCTGACCAGGCGCGGGTTGGGCGGTCCAAGCCGGCCGCGGCGCCCAGATATGGGGACAGACACGATGTCCGATATGCCGATCAGGAACGTTCAACGTGAAACGTTCAACTCTCAACTTTCAACGTGGTGACCGAAAAGGGCGCATGGTGGGCCGGATATGGGGACAGACACGGCTTTTTGGGACTGGCGATGCAAATAGAGGGACAGGCACGATGTCCGGTATGGACCAAATAGGGGGACAGACACGGGGTTTGGACGACCGGACTCTTGACCAAGTGGACCTGCCCGAGCGCCGGTCGGGTGGCCGAGACCGGCTGTAGGGCCGAGATATGGG
>Ga0123519_10009535_pt1 | contig 14600 bp, 14 predicted proteins | sample YelNatPaOPRAMG02_FD_87396 | JGI IMG/M metagenome (GOLD analysis project Ga0123519, IMG submission 87396) | Hot spring microbial communities from Yellowstone National Park - Yellowstone National Park OP-RAMG-02 (version 2) | ecosystem: Environmental > Aquatic > Thermal springs > Hot (42-90C) ...
CACCATGAATTACAAGTGTATCAAACTTCCATTTATTATCAGCCATTTTATCCTCCTTCAGATACTTCTTATTATCAAATTCTATCAAAAGACCTGGATAAATATCAACTCTAATCTTTAAACGGCATTGTCAATAAAATTGTGTATGTGGAGTTTCCTTATTTTTTGGTATAATCCCTATTGTCATAGGCTATTCCTCCTTTCCCTTGAACTCTTTTAAAGGAGAATAGCCTTTTTTTATTCATTTTTCAACAAAAAATTACGCAAAATATTTTACATTATCCTAAGTTAAAAAAATATTGACTTTAAATTTTTTTTATAATATAATTTTGCTATGGAAAGATTATTGCCTGTTAAAGTTCAAGGAGTAGTAGTAGATCCTGTAAATAAGGGTTTTGCTGTAATTTTAAAAGATGATGTAAATAATAAATGGTTACCAATATATATTGGACCCTTTGAAGCACAAGCAATAGCATTTGAATTAGAAGGACAAAAACTTCCTCGACCATCTACACATGATTTAATAAAAAACATATTTGATACCTTAAATACTAAGGTTTTAAAAGTTACAGTAGTAGCATTAAAAGATAATACATTTTTCGCAAATATAACTGTAGAAATCAATGGTGTCATTAAAGAAATTGACAGCCGTCCAAGCGATGCGATAGCAATTGCTTTAAGAACAAAATCTCCTATCTTTATATCCCAGAAAGTTATGGACCAAGCAGGTATGGATGCAATGCCTCATGAAAATGAAAAGACCAAAAAATTAAGAGAACTTCAGGCTCAATTAGATGAACTTATTAAACAAGAAAAATACGAAGAAGCAGCAAAAATTCGTGACCAGATTAATAAAATAAAATCTAAACTTACTTAAAATACCTTCCACTTAAGAGTTAAGATATTTACTCACTTTTTTCATTGCACAATACTCACCACACATTGTACATGTATCTTTATATCTTTTAACACTCTTTCTATACTTTTTAATAATATAAGGGTCTATTGCATATTTTTGTTGGTTCTTCCAGTCTAATAATCTTCTGTATTTAGACATATTTTTATCCAACTCTATTGCAGATTTTATCCCTTTCCCAATATCAGCAACATGAGAAGCAATCTTTGAGGCAATAGTACCTTCCTTTACATCTTCAATATCTGGCAGACCTAAGTGCTCAGAAGGAGTCACATAACATAAAAAATCAGCGCCATAACTCCCTGCAATACTACCTCCAATAGCAGAAGTAATGTGGTCATAACCAGGTGCAATATCTGTTACTATTGGACCTAAAACATAAAAAGGTGCAGAATGACATAGTCTCTTTTGAAGTAACACATTTGCCTTTATCTGGTTAATTGGAACATGACCAGGTCCTTCTATCATAACCTGAACACCATTACTCAATGCTCTTTGAGCAAGTTCCCCTAAAATTATTAATTCCTGCACTTGTGCTCTATCACTTGCATCTATTATCGAGCCAGGTCTTAAACCATCTCCTAAACTTAAAGTAACATCATATTTTCTTGCCATTTCAAGTAATAAGTCAAAATCTGTATATAACGGATTCTCACGATTATTACAAATCATCCACTCAATAATAAAAGAACCTCCTCGACTAACAACATTTGTTATTCTACCTTCCTTTTTTAATCTCTCTACTGATTCTAAAGTAACCCCACAATGAACTGTTATAAAGTCAACGCCATCCTTCAGATGTTTCTCAATAGTTTCAAAAATATCTTCTTTTGTCATATTTACTATAGATTTTTTTCTCTTTGCTGCTTCTATTGCTGCTTGATAAATAGGAACTGTTCCAACTGGAACATCTGAATTTTTAATAATGAATCTTCTTATATCATCAAGATCCCCACCTGTACTTAAATCCATAATAGTATCTGTTCCATATTTAACAGCAACCTTTAATTTTTTTAACTCTAATTTCTTATCTACTTTATCAGGAGAAGTTCCTATATTAACATTAATTTTTGTCCTTAAACCTTTACCAATGCCACATATCTTTCTTATTGTATGCTTTAAATTAGCAGGTATAACTATTTTCCCTTCTTCAATATTCTTTCTTATATATTCTTTAGAAACTCCTTCAACTCTTGCCACTTCTATCATTTCCTTTGTATATTTTCCTTTTTTTGCTACATCAATCTGTGTCATAAAATCTCCTTAAAAAATATAGTTGTAAACTACAAATTTATAGAATTTTTGCCTTTTAATATTTCATTTTTAATATTCCGTGTTGTAGTTAATACATTATTTGATTTACAAATCGCAGAAATAACTGCTATTCCATCAGCACCTGCTTTAATAACATCTCTTACATTTTCTTCATTAATACCACCAATTGCTATTAAAGGCTTTTCAACAAATCTTCTTATATCCTTTAATCCAGTAAGTCCAACAGGTTCTGGCAAACCAAGTTTTGTACTTGTCTTAAATATTGGGCCAAAACTTATATAATCAACATCTAATCCTATCGCAAAATTCACCTCCCTTTTGTTATGAGTGGATAATCCTATTATTTTATTTTTTAACAATTTTCTAACAAAATTTACAGGTAAATCATCCTGTCCTAAATGAACTCCATCTGCATTAACTAAAATCGCAACATCAACTCTATCATTGATTAAAAATGGAATATTAAACTTATGACAAATTTTTGAGATACTCTCGGCTAATTTTAAAAATTCAAAATCAGACTGTTTCTTATATCTCAATTGAATAATATCTGCTCCACCTTTAATTACATTTTTAGTAACTTCTAAAGGGTTGCTCAAACATACATCAGGATCAATAATAACATAAAGGCTATTCCTTAAATTTCTCAAATATTTCCTTCTCAATATCATACAACCTAAACCTTATTTTTTTATAAGCACTTGAAAGTTTCGGAAAAACAAGTTTAGAAAATTCTTCAAGAACCCTCATACTCTCCTGACATCTGGTTAAATTAATAATTAATATTGATTTTATTGTTTTAATCTTTGGCTTTTTATCAAATAAGGAACTTCTACCAAAATCAGATTTAGAATCTCTAAATTTCAGCAAACTTTCCTTATTTATAGTTTTAGATAAAGAATGTCTTATGTTTTTTATCTTTATAGAAAGACTCTTATCTTCCAAAAACAATCTACAAATATCTTCAACTACTCTTAACCCTTCTCTTGCCCTATTTATATTTACATCTATTATTCTGTATATTTCTGATAACATATTACAAATAAAAAAAACCGTAATTTCAGCAAAGAAACTACGGCTTTTTTAATCCATATTTCCCTACGCTGGAATTACCCAAACAGGTTCAACGGGTATGTTCTCAGCACTCCCCTGCTTTATGAACAAGAGAGGCACCCCCAATTTATATTTAAAACGACAATGCTAAAGAAATTCTATGCTGTCTTTCTTCTATCTGCCCAGGATACATTCCCAACTCTATACCATAATTAGCATACTCCAAGATTCTTCCAATACCTATACCAAAACCACTCCATCCCTGATAAAACCCAATTCTTGCATAAAGGAATCCCAAAAACTTTGCTTCAAGACCAATATGCACTTTGTTCATAATAGTTAAATCACCAAATAAATCTACAACATCTAATGCTACAACAAAATCTCCAATACTCTTTAAAAACTCAATATTTGGGTTAAATGCATATCCAAATGTATAATTACTATTAACCTTACCACCTATATCAGTATAAAAATCTTTAGCAACTAAAGAAAAAGTAGACCCAATAGATGGAACAAAATAATTAATACCTAAATCAAGACCTATACCATTTGTTGGAGTAGAAATTTTATTAAGCATATCAGTTGGATCCAAACCAGATAGTTCAAATACAGAACGATCTTCTATTAATTGTCTTCTTTGAATAATTTTAACAGTTGCACCAACTCCTAATCTGCCTCCTCCTAATGTTGAATCAAAAAACGAATTTAAACCAGGAATGTCAAGCATAGCTCCGTAAGAAATAGGTAAAACAAAATCTATATTTGATTCAAACCTGGCATTTATATTCAAAATATCTGATACTGTTGTTACATTTGTATAAACTACTCCAAATAAACCAGTTCCAAAATTACCTATTGGAGTATTTATACCCAAAAGTGATATATTGGCATTTACATTAAGTTTCACTGCTGCATTAGTTAACTTATCTATTGTCTCACTTGTCCAACTACTTAAATCTCCACTAAACAAATCCTTATTATTAAGATAATACTGAACAAAATCTAAAGTCTTCTGACTGGTTTCAACTTCAATATGAGGAATATTTAACTGAAATCCTTTTGCTTTTGCTAAATTAGCAGGATTATATTGTAATAAATTATAATCATCTGCAACAGCAGTAAAAGCACCTCCCATTCCAAGAGGTCGAACCCCTTCTATAAATGGTGGTCTTTGCCCACAGTAAACAATTGCTGAAAAACAAATAAATAACACAACCCATTTAATTTTTAACATCTTTCCTCCTCAACATTATTTATTCAAATTATTAATCTCATTTTTTACATTTAATAATATATCCTTAACTTTCTTCCAAAGTTCTGAATCAGATGCAACACTATTATCAATTGCAGTAGTTAATCTATCTATTGCTATACTCAAATGATTAAGAGCTTCATCTTTACCAGGGAAACTACCCCCACTTACAAGATTACCATTTAAATCAACAACATTAGCAATTCCATCACTTTCTATTCTTATATTATAATCCAAAATCCCATCATTATTATTATCTAAAATTAAAAACACTCCTTTAAGTAGATGTGCAAATGCTAAATTGATATTTAACCCAACACTCTTTGGATTTATATATCCATCACATTCTCCCCTAGCAATAGGGTCTAGATATATAATAAGAACATCTACCAACTTTTCAAACTTTTTAAGATCTACTCCAAATGGTTTACTTGGGTCATCTATAAGAAGATAAGGTGTTCCTCTTAATACAATATTATTTGAAACAGTAGATACTACAAATGATGGAGCAGAATTTTCATTAGAATAGTTCTTTAAGAAAGTCGCAAGGTCTAAACCAATACTCTTTAAGTATGCCTTAACATATCCGTACCTTGCTCTACTATTTCTTGGGTCGGCCTTTACCGCTGCATCATAACTTGCCATTGCTCCTTCATAATTTCCTGAAGCAAACTGGGCATCTCCATTTGCAATTGATGCCTGAGGACTTCCTCCTGTTGGAGAAGTCCATCCAAATATATTTACCCCTTTACTGCATCCGCCTATTAAAAATGCAAGGCAGATAAATCCTATACTACAAAAAACTTTTTTCATATTTATATCCCCCCTTTTTATTTTAACTCCCTCTTTCAATAATTATATAATATTTTTAAATCTTTTTCAATACTTTAAGTAAATCTTTTATTCTTCACTTATTTTAACTTCTTTCTTTCTGCGAGAAGATTCATATATTGCTAATATAACTTTTACTGCTTTTTTCCCTTCTTCTCCATTCACCAAAGGTTCTCTATTATTTTTTATTGCTTCAATCATATCTCTAATCTGTGCAGCATGTCCTACATTTGTAATTGCTTTTGGATCAGATGAACCACCTACTTTTTCTTTCTTACCAATATCAGGTTTCTCTGTTTCTCCTTGTATCTCCCATTTAATAAACGACTGTTCCTCCATCACCACTGTTCCCTTATCTCCAGAAATCTCAAATCTCGTAGCAAGTCCTGGAAATATAGAAGTTGTTCCCTCAATAACTCCTAAAGCACCATTTTTATATCTTACCAGAACAACCGCTGTATCTTCAACCTTAATATCCCTTGCTTTAGTCTCACAGTACGCATAAACAGAGCTAATTCCTCCCATTAACCAGTTAATCAGGTCTATTCCATGTATACCTTGATTCATTAAAGCACCACCACCATCCAATTCCCATGTTGCTCTCCAACCAGCACTTTTATAATATTCAGGAGACCTATAATATTTTAAATAAGCATCCCCAAGTATCATTTTTCCAAGCCTTTTATCTTCTATTGCCTTTTTCAAAATCTTTGATGATTCAAAAGTCCTTCTTTGAAATATAACTGCCATTTTTACATTATTCTTTCTACATGCATTTATTGCAGCATCACATTTTTTTAATGTTACTTCTAAAGGCTTCTCAACTATAACATGTTTACCTGCCTTTGCTGCCTCTATTACTACTTCACCATGCAATCCACTTGGGGTGCAAATATTAACTATATCTATGTCCTTATTCTTTAACAAATCCCTATAATCCCTATAATACAAATTGCATTTAAAATCTTCTGCCATTTTTTTTGCCTTACTTTCATCTACATCAGCTACAGCAATTAACTCTGCCACATCACTGTTTGCAACTATTCCATTTGCATGTGTAGGTCCTATAACACCACATCCAACAATACCAAATCCAAACTTACCATTTTTCATAATTCTTTCCTCCCTTCTATTACTTCTTTTACTACATTTTCAGTTTCTTTTAATACTTTACTTAAATCATTTATAGATCTTGCGCCTCCCTCAGCTAAATCAGCCTTACCTCCACCACCTCCTCCAACTATTTTTGCAATTCCTTTTACTATAGATAATGCATTTATTTCTTTCAATAAATCTTTCGTAACCATGCATATATAACTTAATCTATCATCCCTTACTGTAAATAAAATCACGCAACAACTATTTAGTTTATTTTTAATCTTATCACCAATATCTCGTAATGAATGAACATCAGTATTAATATTCTTTATAATTACATTTACATCTTTAATCTTTTTTACATCCTTTATTATCTCATCGACTTTAAATGTTCCTTCTCCTCTTTTTAACCTCTCAACTTCCTTTTCTAAATCCCTTATAGTATCTATCATTTTTTCTATTTTAACTGGAATTTTCTTGTATTCAACTTTTAAAGTAGTAGAAATATCCTTTAATATGTCATTTTGTTCCTTTACCATTCTGTATGAATTCATCCCTGTAACAGCCTCTATCCTTCTTATGCCAGAAGAAACGCTACTCTCTGAAATAACCTTAACAAGCCCAATTTCTCCAATATTTTTTACATGTGTTCCACCACAAAATTCTTTACTTATTTCTCCTATCTGTACTACTCTAACAAATTCACCGTATTTTTCTCCAAAAAATGCAAGAGCACCTAACTTCTTTGCATCTTCAATTTTCATTTCTTTCACTATAACAGGCAAATTCTGAACTACTTTTTCATTTATCATTTGTTCCACTTTATCCAATTCCAATTTTGTTACTGCCTTATAATGTGTAAAATCAAACCTGAAATATTCTGGGCCAACATAAGAACCAGATTGAGTAACATGACTACCTAAGATCTCTCTTAATGCATACTGAAGTAAATGTGTTGCAGTATGGTTACGCATTATAGCCCTTCTTCTTTCTATATCTAACATTGCTCTCACAATATCTCCTACTTTAATTTTTCCTTCCTTTACCTTTACTCTATGAAGAATTAACTTTTGAAGATATTTTTCAGTATCCAAAACAACCCCTATAAATCCATCTTTTTTAATTAAACCAGTATCTCCTACCTGTCCACCAGATTCACCATAAAATGGAGTTTTATCAAGTATTAAACTCACTTCTTCGTTACAAGTAGCAGTTTCAATAAGAAGATTTCCTTTTAATATCCCTATTACTTTTGACTCGGTTTCAAATACTTCGTATCCTACAAATTTAGTTTCACCAAACTTATTAATAATAGAAGAGATTTCTTTATCTCCTGTACCTTTCCAAGCCTTTCTTGCTTTCTCCTGTTGTTTCTCTAAACATTCATTAAAACCTTTTTCATCTACTTTTACACCTTTTTCTTCAACAATTTCTTTAGTTAGTTCTAAAGGAAAACCAAAAGTATCATAAAGTCTAAATACCTCTATTCCTGGTATAACATTTTTATATTTTGCAATAAGTTCTTCCAAAATATTCATCCCCTGATTTAAAGTTTCGTGAAATCTTTCTTCTTCTTGTAATACCACTTGACTAATATTTATTCTTCTCTCATTCAACTCAGGATAAGCAGATTTCATAATATCAACTACATTACCTGTTAATTTATACAGAAATGGTTTTTCAATTCCAAGTAATTTACCAAACCTAACTGCTCTTCTAATTATTCTTCTTAAAACATACCCTCTACCTTCATTAAGAGGAAAAACACCATCACATATTAAAAATGTCATTGCCCTTACATGGTCTGCAATTATCTTTAACGGAACATTAGATTCATATTTACCCTCTACAAGATTTGCCACTTCCATAACTATTGGTTTTATTATATCTATCTCAAAATTATCATTAACACCTTGTAATATAGATGCTATCCTCTCTAAACCCATTCCTGTATCAACCCCTCTTTTAGCTAAAGGATGTAATTTCCCTGAAGGATCAGCATTATAAGTAGGAAATACTAAATTCCAAAATTCAGCAAAACGTTCACAATCACACCCTGGTTTACAATCACTTTTACCGCATCCATGAGAAGGACCAAAATCAATATATATTTCACTACAAGGTCCACACGGTCCGCCTTCCTCGCTAACAGGACCCCAGAAATTATCCTCTTTACCTAATCTAACTATTTTATTTTCAGAAATACCTATATACTTATTCCAAATATCAAACGCTTCATCATCTTCTTTATAAACACTTATCCACAAATGTTCTTTGGGAAGTTTTAAAACAGAATATATAAATTCCCATGCCCATTCAATTGCCTCCTTTTTAAAATAATCTCCAAAAGAAAAATTTCCAAGCATTTCAAAAAATGTATGGTGTCTAGATGTTTTACCTACCCTCTCCAAATCCACAGTTCTAAAACACTTCTGACATGTAGTTGCACGAGTAAATTCTATTTCCCCCTCTGCAATATACATTGGTTTAAATTGAACCATACCTGCTGAAGTAAAAAGTAAAGTTGGATCATTCGATGGAATAAGAGAATCTGATGGTTTCACAATATGCCCTTTATTCTTAAAAAAATCAAGATATAATTTTCTTATTTCACTACTTTTCACCTTTAACCTCTCAATTTGTAATCTATAATTATTCTATATAATTTACATCTTTTAATAAATTTTTTATTACATTTAAAACAGTCTCAAAACTGTAACCTCGCCTAATTAAAAAACCTTGCAACCTTCTTGCTATTATACCTTTATCAAATTTTTTATAAAGTTTAATTCTTTTCTTCGCAAGTTCTAATGCTACTTTAAATTCATCAACATTACTAAAAGTTTTCTTTAAAGCATCGTCAATTATCTTCTCATCTAAACCTTTTTGTAATAACTGCCTTTTAATCAATATTTTTCCTAACTTCTTAAAATTTAACCTGTCCGATGCAAAATCAAACGCATATTTCTCATCATTTATTAAACCTAAATCTTCTGCCTCTTTGACAACTTCTTTTATTATATTTTCATTATATTTTTTTTCCCTTAATTTATTTATTATCTCCTTCTTAGTTTTAGAACTCCGTGAAAGTAAATAATAAACATAATTCTTTGCTTTCTGCTTTTCTTCCATTATAAACTACTCATCTTTAAGATCAATTTTAATAAATTCTTCCAAAGCTTCATCCCATTTTCTCATATTAATTCCTATTTTTCTTAAATTATAATTCCCTAATGCTGAAAACAAAGGCCTTTTTGCTTTGGAATGTATTGAATTAGACTTTATAGGTCTAATATTTGGTTTTAATCCAGCAAATTCTACTATTTTTTTTGCCCATTCGTACCTTGAACAATAACCAGTATTTGCTGTATGATATAAACCAAATTTACCAGTATAAATTATCCTCTCTATAACTTTTGCTAAATCCAATGTATAAGTTGGGGACCCAACCATATCATCAGGTACAGTAATTTCTTCATTCCTTTTTGCCTTTTGTATTATCTTTGTTACAAAATTTTCTCTGTTTTTACCATAAAGTAAAGATGTCCTTAATATATAAAAACTTTTAATCTGTCCCTTTATTAAAATTTCTCCTGCTAATTTTGATCTCCCATATACTCCCAAAGGATTTACTTCATCACTTTCTACATATACATCTTTTTTTGTACCATCAAATACATAATCAGTACTTATATGAACTAATGGAATATTCAACTTACTACAACAAATTGCTATATGCCATACTCCTATAGCATTAACCGAATATGCCCTTTCTATATTATCTTCACATCCATCAACATCAGTATATGCAGAAGCATTTATTACTATATCTGGTTTTATTTCAAATAAATCCTTAACTTCATTAAAATTCCTTATATCTACTATTTTAAAATTTTTGCATTTTTCACTCTTAGAAGGAGTTAAATCTGTTAAAAAAAAGTCATATTTAGAAGAATTAAAAACCTTCAATATATCATATCCAAGCATTCCATTTGCACCAAAAAGCAAAATTTTTTTCATATTTTACTCAACCACCAAGATTTATTATTAATGTACCATTCTATTGTTCGCCTTAATGCAGTTTCAAAATCATACTTTGGTTTAAACCCTAATTTTTTAATTTTATCACAGTTTAAGGAATATCTAAAATCATGACCTAATCTATCTTTTACAAAGGTTATTAAACTTTTTGGTTTATTTAAATATTTTAAGATAAGATTCGTTATCTCTATATTGGATTTTTCGTTACCTCCACCAATATTGTAAATCTCTCCTATCTTTCCTTTATGCAATACTAAATCTATACCTCTACAATTATCTTCTACATAAATCCAATCTCTTATGTTTTTACCAGTTCCATAAACAGGTAAAGATTTACCTTGCAGAGCATTCGTTGTAAAAAGAGGTATAATTTTTTCTGGATACTGATAAGGTCCAAAATTATTAGAACTACGTGTAATCAAAACAGGAAGTTTAAAAGTTGTATAATAAGACAAAGCAAGTAAGTCTGCACTTGCTTTACTTGCAGAATACGGACTTGATGGATTTAAAGGACTATCTTCCTTAAAAGAACCAGATAAAATACTACCATAAACTTCATCAGTACTTATTTGAATAAACTTTTTAATATTACTCTTTTTAGCAATCTCAAGTAAGTTATAAACTCCTGTAAAATTCGTTTTTATAAAAGAAGAAGGATCCTTTATTGACCTATCAACATGGGACTCTGCTGCAAAATTAACAACAACATCACAACTTTTCATAAGTTTTTTAACTACAACAGGATCACAGATATCTCCATGCACAAATTTATAACGAGGATTATTTTGAACATCTTTTAAATTATCTAAACAACCCGCGTATGTTAGTTTATCAAGATTAATTATAAAATAGTCCTTATATTTGTTTAAAATATACCTAATAAAATTATTTCCAATAAATCCTGCTCCACCAGTTACTAAAAGTCTCATAAACTAACCATCCTTTCTTGCCCAGTCATACTTAATTTTTTTTGTATTGGGTGGGAGCCTAAATTCATCTGGATTATTGTAATTATAAACTTGAGTAGGACAGTTAAGGATTATACATTCTTCTTCACTTATACATTTAAAACCATGAAAAACCATAGGAGGAATCTGCAGTAAAATTGGATTATGTATTCCCATAAAAAATTCATTTATTTCACCATAGGTACTTGACTTTTTTCTCCCATCATAAAGAACTACTTTAGCCATACCTGATATAACAACGAAATTATCCGTCTGAATCTTATGATAATGCCATGCTTTTACAACGCCAGGATATGCTGTAGTTATATAAGCCTGACCAAACTTTATAAAAACCTCATCATCATTTCTTAAAATCTCCATTAGTCTTCCTCTTTCATCAGGTATGACTTTTAATTTCTTTACTTTAACTCCTTGTATCATATCCTCCCCCTTAAATCTAATAGATTTCCCTCCTTATTTATTTGTTAAAATCTATCCTTATTATACAGAATTTATTTAAAATTACAAGGGAATAATATTAACTCCTACATGTTATTAACCCTTATTTTCAAAACATCTCTTAAGTGTATTTAAATTTTTAATATCACTCCTTAAAGACATCTTAGGGGTTTCTAATATAAATGGTAAATCTCTTAAATAATCATTATTCACTATTACCTTAAATCCTTCTATGCCTATGTAACCTTTTCCAATATCCTCATGTCTATCTATTCCAGAACCTAATGGAAATTTAGAATCATTTGCATGAATGAGTTTTAATTTATCAATTACACAATGAATCTCTGACAAAATATTTCTTAGCCCTTCTTTAGTTCTTATATTATAACCATATGCAAAAGCATGACATGTATCAAATGTTATCCCTATATTTTCACTTTTAATTTTTTTTATTATATAAACTAAATCTGAAAATCTACCTCCTATATAATTACCAGCTCTTGCAGTATTCTCTAATAGAATATATACTCTTGTTCTTGTTCTTTCTAATATTTCTGTAATTGCATCTACTACTTTATTTAAACCATCTTTCAAAAAACAATAGGAAGATGTCCCGATATGTGTGTTTAAGTAATCAACATTTAATACCTCTGCTCTTTTAATCTCTTCTATAAATGAATTTATTGATTTTTTGTACAAAATCTTATCATTAGAACTTAAATTAATTAAATAACTTGTATGAATAACCACTGGTTTAATAGAATATTTTTTTACATTCTCTTTAAAATTTAATATTTCTTCCTTAGGTAATTCCTTTGCACTCCATCCTCTTGGATTTTTAGAAAATATCTGCATAGTAGAACAACCTAACTTCTTTGCTATAAGAACCGAATCTGAAATACCTTTTGATATTGAAATATGAACACCAATATTCACTTATATAAACCTTTAAAATTATTTATTCTTATCTTTATTAAGTCTCTAATAACTTCCTTTAAGTGTTTATGGGGTATAAGAGTACTTCTAATATCATCTATCCATACTACTGGAACTTCTTTAATTTTATATCCAAGTTTTTTAGCTATAAATAAAACTTCAACATCAAAAACAAAACCATCTATAGTCTCTCTTGTAAATATTGGCTTAATAACTTCCTTTTTAAAACATTTAAATCCACATTGTGTATCTTTTATACTATATAGATAAAAAATCCTTCTAATAATATGAAATAACCACCCAAGAAATCTTCTAAAAGGTGGTTGGCATATTTTTACTTTAGAACCACGCATTCTACGTGAACCAATAATAATATCAAAATCTAACTTAAAGAATTTAAGAATATTCTCAATCTCACTTATAGGTGTTGACATATCAGCATCAATAAATAATACATATCTACCACAACTATTCAGCATACCACATTTCACACTATATCCTTTTCCTCTATTAACTTCATTCTCAATTAATTTTATATTTTTATATTTTAAACTTAACTCTTTTACTATATTTGATGTTAAATCATAACTACCATCATTTACAACTACAATTTCAAAATTAAAATCTTTTTTAGAAAGATACTCTTCTATTGCATTGATTGTCTTACCAATTCTTTTTTCTTCATTATAAGCAGGAATAACCACTGTTAAATCTTTTTCTTCCATGTTATTATCCCATAAATAGTTAAAATTAAAATAGCAATAAGCGTCACATACAAACCTACTTTAAAAGTTATTGGTTTATATAAAAACTTTACATTATGCTCTCCTTTGCTTAAATAAACACCTCTGTATAAATAATTTGCTTTAAAAATTATATCTTCTTTTCCATCAATATAAACCCTCCAACCAGGATAGTATGAATCAAGGAATATAAGAATACCTTCTTTAAACATTTTTGCTTTTATTATAACTTCTTCATTCTTATAATCAACTATATCAACAATTCCAATATCTTCTTTTTTTCCCTCTTTTTCTTTTTTTTCTTCTTTTTCTTCTTTAATTACTTCTTCTTCAGGAATAAACTGATTATTTTTTATCAAACTAATCGCATCTTCGTTATTAGAAACTATTTTAACTTTATCTACTAAAAAGGCTCTTGGCAAATAATTACGATTTCTATATAAATTTACTCCTTCAATATTAGTTAAGAATTCCAGGTTTTTATCCTCAATTTTTTCATAACTTATAATATATTTCACATTTAATAAATCAAGCACTCTCGTCTCCGAAGGTGTTTTCTGATTTTTTAATAAAAACATTACTTTATCATGTTCTTTTATTTTTAAAGGGTCATAACCATCTGCATGAAAAATTTTATATATCATATTGTAATTATCATATAATATCCTTTTAGTATCGTATGCAAAATTGCCATACTCTATACCTTCTTTTAATCCTTCTGTAAAGTATTTAAAACTAAAAATTTGATGCGTACGAGGAGATAGGATTATTCTGTAAAAAGACTTATCTTTCTCTAAAAAGTCAACTATCTCTGGTTTTTTAAAAAATATTTTATCGGATATTAAAGGATTTAAAGTAATACCAAAAATAAATAAATCGAAGACTGTTAAAAGAATTAATAAAATTTTAAATGTTTTTATCTTTATTTTTTTATAAATAGCAGATAGATATAAAATAACCAGAATTAAAGAAAATAACATTACCTGAAATAAAGAATTGATTATAATTTCCTTTCTTATAGAATTATTGAAAATGTTAAATGAATA
>Ga0123519_10009538_pt1 | contig 14598 bp, 18 predicted proteins | sample YelNatPaOPRAMG02_FD_87396 | JGI IMG/M metagenome (GOLD analysis project Ga0123519, IMG submission 87396) | Hot spring microbial communities from Yellowstone National Park - Yellowstone National Park OP-RAMG-02 (version 2) | ecosystem: Environmental > Aquatic > Thermal springs > Hot (42-90C) ...
CCCTCCCAATTCTATTTGGGACCGGACAAGTCCTATTGGGCAAAGGTGAGGGGATATATGTCTACCACATGGACCAAGACTCGAGCGCGCTAGAGCTTGTAAGCAAGCTAACGGGCGTTGCGAACCCGTCCTTCTTGGCCTTTGACCCCGAGCGGCGCTTTCTCTACGCTGTTAACGAGCTAAAGACTTTCGAGGGAAAGCCGACTGGGACTGTCAGCGCCTTCTTGGTGGATTCTGAAACCGGGAGGTTGAAGTTCCTGAACAAGAAGATAACCCATGGAACTGACCCCTGTTACGTAACCGTCGACAAGACGGGCAGGTACGTTTTAGTCGCCAACTATACGAGCGGAAGCGTATCCGTTTTTCCGATATTGGGAGACGGAAGCCTGGGGGACGCCATCGACTTCGTACAGCACAGCGGTTCTAGCGTCAACCCCAAGCGTCAATCTGGGCCTCACGCCCACGCTGTCGTCCTTGACGAGGCCAACCGGTACTTGTTCGTGCCTGACCTCGGGATCGACAAAGTCATGGTCTACAAATTCGACTCCATCTCTGGAAAGCTGGAACCTAACGACGAGCCCTTTGTTAGCTTGAGACCTGGCGCTGGACCAAGACATATGACTTTCCACCCCAGCGGAAGGTATGCTTATCTGATCAACGAGCTCGACTCCACGGTGGTTGCTTTCGCATACGACGAGAGGCACGGGACGCTTAAGGAGATCCAGACAGCCACAACTCTTCCGGAAGGCTTCGCTGATACGAACGCATGCGCAGACATACACGTCTCTCCTTCCGGCGAGTTTGTATATGGTTCGAACCGGGGTCACGACAGTGTCGTTATTTACAAGATTGACCAATCTTCAGGAAAGATTAGCTACGTAGGTCACGAACCAACAGGGGGAAGGACCCCACGCAACTTCGGAATCGACCCAACTGGTAGATTTTTGCTTGCCGCTAATCAAGATTCTGACACGATTGTGGCTTTTAGCATAGACCAGCAAACTGGGAAAATTTCGCCGACTGGCCATGCGACAAAGGTGCCAACACCGGTTTGTATCCAAATGGTTTTCATTTGAAGGGAGACGGCCAAGCTGTAGCCAGCGAGCAAAAATCCTCAAACGCTTCTTTGTATTCGGCTATTTACTAAACCAGGTTTATTATTCAGCGTGATAACTTTTTCCAGCTTCAAACCCATCTCGTGCTGGTCCTGCTGAAGTGTTGTAGAAAGGACGGGTTATTGAACGCAGCACGTTGTGCTACTCCACCTCAACCCCTGCCTCTTTACCTGTAGCCTTCAAAAACTCTGCGGCTTTGATCAGCTCAGCATCGTATACCGGCTCTGCGTCACCTTCCCCTGGCCTGCTAACGCCTTGGACGTCCTCAAGCTCAACCGATAACACGTAATCGTAACCAATGGCTTTAAGGGCCTTTAGAACGCTCACCCAATCTATCTTCCCCTTACCAGGCCTCCAATGCACGTTGCTTGAAGCGTCGTTGTCGGATATGTGGGTGTGAAAGATCCTTCCCCTCAACTTCAGTATCGCGAGAGCGGGGGTCTCGCCCATTGGAAAAAGGTGGCTCGGGTCAAAGTTCATCCCTAAAGCCTTAGAGCCGACGTGCTCGATTAGCCTCAGCATCGAATCGGCGTTGCTCATGATCCTCCAAGGATGCGGCTCGAGAGCGTAGCGCATCCCTGCGTCTTCGACGATGTCGCAGAACCTCTTTGTAAGTTCAACATAGCTGTTCCAAACGGCGTCAAAGTTCAAGTTGTAAGGTAGGTCCGAGGGCATTAGGAAAGTCTGCATCAACGGCCTTTGTTTCACATCCGGGGCTGCGATGCCATGGAAAGGCCACGGCGAAACCGTATTGACGATACCCGTCTCGAACTCCGAAGCTACCTCTACCAACCTCCTGAAGTGGTCAAGCGCCGCCCTTTGATCTCGCCTCTCCAAGCTCGCCATCCCCTCGGGGGTGGAGACAAATTCCGTTAGCTCTAATCCCAAGGAGTCCATGAGCTCTTTAAGTTCCTTGATCTTTTTCGTAGTGTAGTATCTGTCCAAGGTCTTCCTGTCCCAAGCTATAAGCTCCACGCATTTGAAGCCGAGTTTCGCTATCCTCTTGACCGCGCCTTCATAGGGTGGGGACCAACGTACGGGCCACACCGTACAGCCAACTCTCAACACGATCCCTCCTGGTTCGACGGTTTACTCAAGTTACTTATGTTTTTCCGTACCCAAATAATCGCGCACTAGTTCCAGGGGACAATAACGTGCGATTATTGCCGGCAGCCACAACTGTCCACTAGCTCACGATCTACGCCCCTCTCCGCGATACCAGATGCCTTCCAAAATTATTTTTCTGCCTTTGTGCTAAACATGTTAACCAAACCTCAACAGCTCACCCTGATCCTCCTCGAGAAATTCCACGCGCAAGGTCTATAGGAAGACATAAAAAGCATCGCACCCATGTTTATGACGACCGAATTGTTGAATGACCTTGTTTCGTACGCTCTGAGCACGGCTGAGAAAATGGGTGTAACTTACGTCGAAGTCAGAGCTCAACGGACAAACTATGAGTTGATCACCATCGACAACGGAGTTCTCAAAGAGTTTTCTAAAAATTTCTCCGCCGGGCTGGGTATCAGGGTGTTTTACAACAATAGGTTCGGCTTCTCGTCAACGAACGACCTTAACCGTGAAAACGTCAGGGAGGCTGTTGAGAAAGCAATATCCGCGGCTAAAGCCTCTAGGCGTGTAGAGAAGCTAGGTGAAAGAGAAGCCCGCAAGGGGGTTTTCAAATCAGCGTGGAGAAAAAAGCCCGAGGATGTTTCTGACGAGGTCAAGGTCAACCTCGCACTAGAGGTTAATAAGGCTGGGCTGAGCCTAGAGGGAATAAAGTCGGCTGTTACGAGGCTCGGCGTCCAGCACGACTGGAGGCACATCGTTACGAGCGACGGGGTTGATCTTGAGTACGAATCATCGCTGCTGGGTCTTGGGCACATGAGCGTGGCCTTCGAAGCCGGGGCGATGGAGAGGGTCAGCGACCAGGAGTCGGCTGTAGCAGGCTGGGAGTTCATGGAGGGCAGGGATTGGAGGGAATTCTCGATAAAGACTAGCGAGCTGGCTAGGGAGGCTGTAAAAGCATCACTGCCTCCCTCTGGCAGGCTTAAGGCGGTTGCTGACCCTGAGATGGTTGGTCTAATACTCCACGAGGCGTTTGGACACGCGTGCGAGGGGGACCTGGTTTCCTCAGGAGATTCGATACTCTCCGGGAGGCTTGGAGACGAGATAGCTTCGTCACCCGTGACGATAATTGACGACGGCCTTGCCGAGGGAGGCTACTTCGTCCCGTTCGACGACGAGGGTAACGTTAAGAGGAGGACAACCGTGGTTGAAAACGGAGTACTTAAGTCCTTCATGACTGGCAGGGAGACGGCCGGCATGCTTAACCTGCCGGTTTCGGGGAACGGTAGGGCGCAGGACTTCACCCATTTCCCCATCGTGAGGCAGACGAACTTCTTCATGACGCCGAAGGATTACAGAGTCGAGGAGATCATCAGGGAGGCGGGGGAAGGGATATACATTGTTGGGAGAGGGGCTACAGGAGGTCAGGTCGACACGGCTTCCGGGACCTTCACTTTCTCTGCAGGCCCCTCGAGGATGATACGCAACGGAGAGCTTGCCGAGCTGGTCAGGGGAGTCGTCATCTCCGGCTCCATACTGGAGACTCTGAGGGGAGTTGAGGCGGTTGGGAGAGACTTGAAGATAACGACCTCAGCCTTCGGCGGCTGCGGCAAGGACAACCAGCTCGCCAGAGTTGGAGACGGAGGGCCCCACGTAATGATTAGGGAGCTCATCGTCGGGGGTGGTTGAATATGGATGTTGAGAGAGCAGTTAAGAAAGCCGTTGAACTAGGCGCCTCCGAGGCCGAGGCCTTCCTCCTTAGCACGGCTGAGACGTCGTTAACCCTTGCGGGAGACGTTGAGGCTTCTAAGACAGTTAGGCTGAAATCCTTCGGAATCAGGGTAGCCGTTGGAAAGTCTACGGCCATCGTCGGCACCCAAGATGTGAGCGACGGTGGTGTTGAGAGCGCCGTAAGGTCCGCTGTTTCAGTGGCAAGGGTTTCTCCCCCCGATCCCAGATGGGTAAGGATGAACGAGAAGATCGGTACGAGCGACGTTAGGGGAACCTTTGACAAGGCGACCGCCGAGGCAACCCCGGAGGACCTTCTTCCCATCGCCAGGGAACTTCTGGACGCGGTTAAGGAGGGCTGGAGGGAAGCAAAGCCTGTACGGGGCTTTCTGACATCCAGAGCCATGGAGGGGATTTACGCTAACACTTACGGGGGGCCTGTTACAAGGAGGGAAACCCTGGCATACCTCTACATAGATGCGAGGGTCGACGAGGCTGGCGAAGTAGGAACCTACTCTGATTACAGCATAGCCAGAAGCTGCAGGGAGCTGGAGGCCAGGAAGGCGGGCATTGAAGCGGGTTCAAGGGCCAGGGAGTTCGTTAAAGCAGGCTCGATACCAAACGGGAAGTATGAGGTGATAATACTCAACAGGGTTTCCAACTCGCTGCTACCCGTCATGCTCAACCCGGCGGTTTCAGCGTTGAACGTTCAGGAGGGCAGGTCACCCCTAGCCGGCAAGCTAGGTTTAGAGATAATGTCGGACAGGGTTACTGTTGAAGACCTGGGTGCCAGTGCTAACACACTGGGCTCCAAGCCCTTCGACGACGAGGGCTTCCCAACGAGGAACCTGGCCATAGTGGATGAGGGTGTTCTCAAAACTTTCGTCTACGACACTTACACCGCAAACAGGGAAGGGAGGGAATCCACGGGCAACGCGTCTAGAGGCTACTCCACGGCTCCGAGGCCTTCCCCACATCATTTAAACCTGAAACCCGGAACAGCGTCGATCGAGGAGATCGTCAGGGAGACCAATAGCGGCGTACTGGTGATGAGCACCATAGGGGAATGGATGTCGAACCCCGTAAGCGGGCACTTGAACGCCACGATAACCCACGCGTACATGGTTGAGAAAGGAGAGATAGTTAGGCCTGTGAAGAACGGGGTCATCTCGGGCAATTTCTACGAGATGCTTAAAGGAGGGTTGGAGCTGGTAGGCTGCGACACGAGGCACGACTACGGAGTTTCAGCACCCTCCCTGAAGTTCCGCGATGTGATAATCGCCAGCAAGTAGATTCGACAAAGAACACCTCTTCGTTCAGCTGGGTGTCAACGAGTGTATCGCGTATTATCCTCTCAAGTCAATCCTGATTAAGCCAGGCGTGCACTTGCCATTTCTCCGGTCCGTGCAAAGGTTTTCCGACGATGTCCAATACACCCTCGCTCCTTAACTCCACTAAAACGGCATCGTGGGTTCCAGTGCCTTCGTCGATGACATGTCGTGTGAAGCCGGCATCCCCTTCGTTCTCGTAGACGATGAGCCTTGGTGCGCGATTGACGTATACGTCAGTCTCCGGATCCGCCACCCCTATTTCTCCAACGAAGATGTCAAGCCTACCGTTGCCGCATATATCGCCAAGTTGTAGCGAATGGGCATCCATAAGCCCCTCCTCCAGCACGTGCTCTTCCCAAGGTGTCGTTGGGTCGGTGCCCGGCTTGAACCAGGCCAGCCTTCCGCCTTCAGTGCGTCCGTAGATGCAGGGATCTCCCTCGGACAAGACGATCTCCTGCTTGCCGTCTACGTCGAGGTCTCCGATCGCCACTTTTGTCGTGATATATCCAAATGCAAATTTGTAGCTTAGCCATTTTCCATCCAGGTGTTTATACCAGTGCGTACCGCAGACTATCTCGTCAAGGCCATCACCGTCCACATCGCCAACGGCCAAGCCCTCTTCTGGTTGACGGCCATCTGGTAGCCACCGGTTCTTTGGGTTGTATTCCCATTTGCCTACAGCCACCGGCTCCAAGCCTGGCCAGGGGCTGGCAGTGGGATCTTTAGGCAGGGGTAAACGGTAGATGTTCGTGCCGCCATCGCCATGCTGGTTTGTGAACACGAGCGAGATCACACCATCGCCGGTCAAGTCACCGATGGCAGTATCATGAAACTGCGTGTGGCCCGTCTTAGCGACTAGTCTCCTGACCCACTTGACTCCAGGCCGGCCTGGGTTCTCCCACCACCAGATCTCGTCCGACCGCCAGTCTCCGCCACAAACCACATCGATTAGACCGTCGCCGTTGAGGTCGTAGACGCTCCCACCGCACTCGAGCATCTCAATCTCGTCGACGATGTGCTGCTCCCACACCCATCATCGCCCGGGTTCTCCAGCCAGACCATCCTACCCTTTCGCCCGCCGATGACAACATCTGAGAGACCATCACCATCGATGTCTCCAACTGCAGAAAAGGTATTGAACTCTGCCGGGGAGTTATCCACCACGGCGATAACCCTCTTTTGAAATTTTGGCCTCCTCCTCTCTTGGCGCCTCATCTGCCCTGCTTACACGTACACGGCAAGCGATATTTTTTTACTCCCGCCATTTGCTTTATCATCCCGACAACCGTACCCTATCGTACATTTCTGTAAACGTGTTGACCCGCCTACAATCCCCGCAAACGAATGTACTCCGGCTGCGCGACCTGCATCTCCTGCGGTGTTAGACCTCTTAGTATCGCTTCGAGGTCATTTACGACGATGCGGCCGATATTAAGGAGGGCTTCAGCAATCGCACCAGCGCGATGCGAGGACAGGATGACATTTGGGACTTTTCGAACGGGATGGTCCGGAGGCAGTGGCTCCTGAGGATATACGTCTATGGCCCCCTTGAAACGCCCCTCGGAAAGCATCTCAGTCAACGCATCAAAATCGACCAGATGAGCCCGGCTCAAGAGAATCAGTACTGAGTCTGGAGGGATGAGACCAAGACGCTCGCGATTGAGCAAGGCCCTGTTGCTGGCGGTCGGGACCGCGAGTACGAATATGAAGCGCGAGGTCCTGAGCAGGGTTTCCAGATCAACTGGCTTAACACCCTGTGCACGCAGATAGGCGTCCGTCAGCCAAGGGTCGTAGACCTGAATTGGACAACGAAAAGGTGCCAACAATTGTTTTAGTGAGCGCGCCAGACCGCCGAAACCGATGAAACCTACTTGCTTGTCGTATAGCGTGAATGTGCCGCCAAATTCGGTGTGGCTCCAGTTTTCTTCCCCTCTGCGAAATGCCGCATCCGTCCATACGATCTGACGGGCTGCAGCTATCGCTAAGCCCAACCCCATCTCCGCAACCGCTGGGCCAAAGGCAGGTGCGCAACTCAAAACCCGTATGTTATGCGAAAAACAATAGGCGTAGTCTAAGTCCTTCGGAGACGGAAAACCACCGCTCACTTCTAAAATTGCACGCAGGCGAGGGAACCTCGAGACATCACCGTAACGCCAGTAACCAGTTATTATAGCAACGACATCCTCCCTGACAGCCTCCACCTCTTCTTGTGGCATGGGTTCGTCCTTTGACCATATGACATCCGCGAGCGAATTAAGCCGCTCTAGGTCTTCGGGGTAGAAGATGTTCGCGATACGACGACCATAGGGGTCTAAGATGACTTTCTCTTTCATCTTACTAGTCACGCACATCTACTGGCCCATTAACTATATTTGTATTCTCCAAGCATTGGCTTCAGACCCCCAGCTTAACAGCTATCTTATTATCACTATCTAAAACTGTGTTCAGTCTACAGCCTTATAGAATTTATTCAAGCATTTTCGGCGCAACATAAGAAGAATATTTGATAACTTTACCTTCAGCGGCCTACTCTCATCCAAATTATTCCCCTCTCATCAACCTTAGTTTGAAAGGCACCCTCGTTTGCTAAGTAACTTAAAATGGCTCTGACAGTTACCCCACCCAGAATCAACGAGGATTCTGTGATGTTGACATTTGCCGACTTCAACAACCTGTAAGTTATCTCTTGCTCCGTTAAGCCACTGAGACCTAAGACCCTTTCTTTCATTTCTTCCATTAGCCTTATGTTCATATCGATGATATTCAAGGCTTCCTTGCAATCCATCACTAATCCATGTCCCATTACAACCACGTAGTCGTCACACAAGAGCTCTTTCAACTTTAATAAGGAGGACACAGCGCCTTCATAATCAGCATAGTAGGGCACTCCGACAGAAGATATCAACCTGTCACCGAAGAAGGAGTCACCGGTATAGAAAACACCATCGCTGGTTAAAAAACCGGCATGCCCCAAGCTATGACCTCTTAGGTCCACTACCTCTACACCTTCCACTCTGCTTCCCAGTTTGAATGGTTTGAATCTCTCGGGTGAGTGGTCCACAAACCTATAGAGCATCTTACTTGGTGCACTCGCGCTATAAGTCAGGGCTTTCCTTGTCTTTATGTCGATCAAGGCGGATATTTCTTGTTCAGATATGTACGGTGTTATATCTTGGTCAAGCGTAGCTAAAGCTGCAACGTGATCAGAGTGAGAGTGACTCAGAAGCACTTCGATCTTCCTGTTCTCAAAATTCTGCGTTACCTCTTTTGTTATAATATTTCCCCTATCTTTTTCTGAGCCCGGGTCTATTACGAAAATTTTATCGGCCGTTTCGTGGATCAAAGTATTTGGGCTGCCCTTGATTAAGTAGGTTCTTTCTCCTAATCTTTGTAGCATTTATTCGGATTCTTTTACTCCCATAATAAATTTTTATTTATCCTAAGGTTACGAAATACTTTAAAACGCATCGCATTACCAACTCATCATTTCAATCTAAAAAATTGTCTGTGCCTGATGGATTTGTAATTAGGCCCATCATTTTTACAGTTGACGCTAGGCTCTGCGTCGTGATGTTTTATAGCAATTTACCAGAGCATCGGTGCGCTCATTTATTGCAACAAATCCGCTGCCAATCTTATCGTGCGTCTAAATAGTCGCATACGTACAAGCCTTTTAGTTAGAACTCGCATGGTTTATCATAATTACTTGAAGCGCGCGCTACTCAGGAAGAACGTCCCCAGGTTACGCAGGATCTCGATGAGCCCTTACATCGACTTTGACAAAGCTGTCGAGAACGTTCAGGATTGGTTCATATTCGCCTGGAAACCTAGTCCGGCGGTCCTAGCTGAATCGAGCGCGCGAGAGATATGGCGAGAAATTGGCATTAAAACGTTCATTTTGACCGATATACGGCTATAGAGCGAACATTCGAAGAGCTTAAACCAAGGCTATAATTTATTAACGTACCACCGTAAGTAATGATTGGCATTCTAAATGTCGGAAGAAAAATTGCCGATCTCCGAGAAGCTAAGAGTTCTCGATAGTGTAACGTTGTACAAAACAGGCAAGTGGTGGTCAGCCATAGCCCTAGTTGAGTCCTTCGGGAGAAAACAAATAGCTTTCTACGTCTGGTTGAATAAGGGGGGAAGTTGGAAACGCAATCAGAAATTCACAATACACGATAATTCGGAATGGAGTAGAATAAAAGAAGCTGTTGAAAAGTTCGTTACACAACTTGACTAAGTGCGCGTACGTTGATATTCGCAATCCCGAGGTTGAGGAGGATTTCGTAGCCTAGGTAGTGAATGTGGCTCTAAAAACAACTGTAGCACCACCTTTATCTTTGAGCTTTAAGGTCATGTTCCTATAGTTAGGGGGAGAAGATCGTGGCTATGTTACGGCCTCCGCGCGCGGCGCGCTTCAGTGTAAAGTATGTGGAGCAGGCTGAAAGGAGAATTGACTAACAGGATTTTGGCAGGGTTTATCGGCGTTATGCTGGCAGGTAAGCCTATTGAATCCAGAAGTCTGGATGCTTTATTTTTACGGGTTTTCAAGGTGGGCCTTCTGTGCGCGATTGGTTAGAACGCGCTAAGGTTTATATGCGACGAATAGGATATCTAGTCAGCTGGATTAAATGGCAGTTGACTTGGACAAGCAGGAGTATCGAGTTAAGGCTCGCAGGGTTCGAGTTGGACGCATAGTAGTTAGACGCAGACCTAGGATTGGCCATATAAGGCCTAGGGATTTAACCGGATATTTGAGTGAGAGGAAAAGTGGGTGTAAGGGTTAGGATAAGGGTAGTTTTAAAAAATGGCAAGTCTCTCGGGACAGTAGCACTAGTGAATACAGGGTTTGAAGCACCCGTGGCCCAATTGCTCCTGCCGGTTAAAGCTGCTGAGCAGCTGGGCCTATGGCCGAATCTGCCTGATGAAGCGGTTGTCGAGATCTACGATACCGCGGGAGGGCCGACGAGGGTTTACAAGATACCGTCTGGAGCTGGAGTGAGTATTTTAACTGAGGAAGGTGAAAGCAGGAGGGTTTTATCGGACATAGTCATATCTCACATTGAGGTTGAAGCCCTTATAAGCGATAAGCTGGCTGAGGAGCTCGTGCTGACGATAGAGAAACCTGGAGAGGGATTGTGGAGGTTCAGGGGCGAGGAAAAGGAGAGGAGGAGCGAGAAGCCGGAGTACTGGATGTAAACACCCATCGAACTGATTAATCGTTTTCAGCATCTAAGCATATGTTAAAAAGATGCGGATTGAAGGTGAAAAGACTAAGGGGGTCTAAACATGCTGTTAGATACGTTTTGCCGCAAGCCGTCTCCAAGCTCCCCGCATAGCGCGCGCTAGCAATGATATCTCCGAACCTTAAAATTTTCTTCTTATTCTTCAAATCATCGAACACCTCTTCGGTTAGCTTTATCAGATAGTAGCCCAGATTCACGACGCCTCTTCTTTCCTTATAACCTACTGCTTCAGCTAATTCGCTCCACTGTAGATCTGAGTTTGCAGTTTCATTTCCACCTCGTTATCCATGAAGAGTTTGCATTCGCGTGCGCTAAAAATGGATAAATGGCTTGGAAAGAAGTTAGTAGTGAAGTGCCGAGGCAAAGCGGGAAGAACAACATCACTGTTACACTTTCAGGAGCGACTCGGCGGAAAATACGTACGCCATCAGATTTGGATAAGCATATAACCGTAAAATTTATATATTCTAAAAAGAAAAGTGCTTTATGGTTAAAACAACAATAATTCTAGATGATGAACTTTACAAAAAGCTTGTCCAAGAGGCTTTAGAAAAGTACGGATCTACGAGGAAGCTTTCCCAACTTATAAACGAGAAGCTGAAAAACGAGGCTGTTAAAGGGGTGCGCGAAGGGAAAAGACTCAGAGTGAGCATCGGAAGGGACCTTAAGCCGGAAGAGATAGAGAAATTGGTCGAGGAAGGTTGGAGGGAGATAGTTAAATGGAAGCCGTGATAGATACTAACGTGCTGGTTTACGATACTGTTAAGGATTCCGCCTACCATGAGGATGCCGAAGAAAAACTCTCCGCGCTGAGGAGGTGGGTTGTCCCAACAGTTGTTTTAGAGGAGTTTACAATAGTCTTGCTGCAGCTGAGAATTGGGAAAGAGTTTATCAGAGAGAAACTTTTAGAGATCTTACAGAACGATAGGGTAGAGGTTGCTTCCCCCACAAGACAACATTTTTTAGATTCTGTTGATGCTGTTTCAAAAGAAAACATCTCCTTTAAACGGTTGAACGATAAGCTGATAATTTCAATCGCGAAAGCCAGAAAGCTTCCCATCCTTACGTACGACAGGGAGATGAGGAAAGAATTAGAGAAACTTAACATAGGTAGTGCGCGCGCGAAGAAATAAATGCTGATGTCGGAGTAGGAAAAATAAGAGGCGAGATGGATTGAGTTACAGAAAGAAAACTTGGCAGGAGAAGCTGGCAGACAAGAAAGGCTTTCCAAAGGTGCTGAGGTTGGAGAAGAGGTTTCCATGTTATAACGCGGTTCACAAGATGGGGGCCGAGGCGGGAGACGAGGTTGTTCTTGTTAACCCCAGCGAAGTCATTGGAATAATGAAAAAAGTGCCAAAGGGAAAAACTAATCACTATTGTTGAAATCTGCAGGGAAATCGCAGAAAAGCACAAAGTCAAGACTTGCTGTTCTCTCACGACAGGAATCTTCATTATAACTGCAGCAAACGCGGCCGAAGAAGCTGCTAAACAAGGCAAAGATCTCGGCATTCCATATTGGCGCACTTTAAAGGCAAATGGATTCCTGAATGAAAAGTATCCTGGCGGAGCGGAGGCACAGAAAGAACTGCTGGAAAAGGAGGGATTTAAGGTAACGCGGAAAGGCAAAAGGTACGTGGTTCAGAATTATCAAGATTTCTTAACAAGAGTATAGCGCGCTTTAAATGTTTGACATCTAAAGTGGTGCTACATTATTTTAATAAAATACTATCCCGTAGGCTTTCAATCCGTCGTAATGTTTAGCGTTCCTAGTTAGTAGCTTAAGCTTTTTCACTATCGCAGTAGTTCCTATCATGAGATCCCGGTCTTCAATAAGCCTGCCTGTGGTCTTAAGGTTCCTCCATGTTTCTGAGGCTTTCTCTAGAATTTCGTCGTCAAGCCAAACAATACTGAAGGATTCCTCCAACATTCTCTTCGCCTCCTTAACATCCTTCGTCCCCCTAATGAACTCATAAACAGTTATTTCAGAAATATTGTGCGAATCCTCGGTATTTAGCTCCAGCTCCCCCTTGTAGTAATCGATTAAACAGTCGGTGCCCACTAGTACTCTCTCGCCCATCTTTTAACCCTGACCTCATCATACCCCATTTCCAGTAGCTTCTGCATCTTTCTCCTATATTTGAACCTCTTTTCGGTCAGAGCGATATTCACCAGCTCGTTCAGAAACTCTTCCCATGTCTTTTCCCCTTTTATGCTCTCTAATTTTTTCTTCGTCTCTTTGCTAACGGGTATAGTGCTCATTATTTACTATTTATTAACTATTATTTATAAACTTTTTATAGTATTGCGCGAAGGCATGCCTTCAACCACTTAATTTCAGCCTAGGTAATCCTTCAACTTAATGAGTTATCCGAATACTTCATCATTGTCGGAATCACTTTTACATTGCTCTCAAGATGTTTTTCTGAAAGAGTTAACGGGTTTACCCGCTTGTTCCACTGCTTCTAACACATTCTAAATGCTAACGCGCGCTATTCTGTACGTGTTTCTAAAGCCTTTGAGTTTGTTAACACGAAGCTTCTGAATGGAACCGGTGTCTGAACCGAAGCACGCGCTAACAGTTTGCTCAGACTAAGAAATCTTATCTTTTATGGATCCAACCCCGATCGCCATTTTTCTAAGCTCTTAAGATGCCCATTTGGAAATGAGCGCGGGCGTTTTCTTTTTTTGAGATTTCCATCGCATCCATCCCTATTGCCTGAGTTTCCTCGCCAGCCACGCTACTTTCTTGCCGAAGTTTCTTGCAGTCATTATGCCTTCATTGTCCTTTAGAACATCGCCCTTCTCCCTTCCGAATGCCACGTTCCAGTATGTTGAGCCTGGCACGATCATTCCGGAGATCATGAAGAAAAACAAAAGTTGGGCGAAAGTGAAGTTTTTGCCCGCCCTCCTAGCGACGACCATTGGTCCTCCAACTTTGTTCTCGAAAACCCTTCCCATCGACCCTCCCCAGTAACCAGCCCTATCGATCAGTGCCTTGATCTCAGGGGTAGCGGAACCAAAGTAGACGGGGGTCGCAAGAATGATGCCGTCAGCCTTGAGCATCTTCTCGAAAATGGGCGGGAGGTCGTCATCCTGTATGCGGCATCTCTTCGTTTCTCTGCAAGAGCGGCAACCATCGCAAGGTTTTATCGTTTTTCCCGCAAGCAAGATGAGCTCGGTCTCGGCGCCTTCCTCTTGAGCCGCTGAGAGCGCCTCCTTCACCAAGAGCTCTGTGTTTCCACCCTTCCTTGGGCTCCCGACTATGCCAATGACCATTACCATGTCCCTTGCTTCAAGCGATCGTGCTTTAAGTTTTGCGATTTTGCTAAAGCGCAGCACGCGCCGCTGCTTAAAAACTCGCGCGTGCCCCCTCTTAAACCCTAGCGCGTCGATCCCACAGTTTTCCGGAATTCCTCGCGTTTGCCCTTTAGGTTTTAACGGGGTTTTTCATCATCATTACTGGTCAATGGGTCTTTAATTATCATGCGGAGGTTCCTCCATGAAATTTTCTTTAAGGCCAAGAGTTCTTGGTCGTGAGTATAGAGGACTGGAACCTTGTTGGACAAGAAGTTTGCGATGACGAGGGCGTCCCTCCCCCAAGTTTGTATTGCACAGCCAAGTTGAGTGCAACTGTCGAGGTTTTCTTCGTTTGGCTGAAGAATTCAACGTACGGATGCGTTAACAGCATCTTTAACCTCTTCCGCGCCTCGCTCGGCACCTATTTCTGGCTGAAGACGAGGGTGTGGTAGGTTTCGTGAAGTACCGTTGGGTTAATGGCTACAACGTTTTCTTGGGACAGGTTAGTCAGTAGGTTTTTGAGCTTCTTATGCTCAGGGTACGCTGGGTCGAGGGCATAACACAGTATATTTGTATCAAGCCCAGTAAGCATGCTACGGCGTGCTCCACATTGATTTCATCTTCGAGGGGAGCCAGTTCTCAGGTTTACCTGTTCTTGGCGGTTCGGAAGTAATCGTCTTACGGATCTCCTTTAAAAGGTCTACACGCTCGCCCGGTGATATCAGGAAGCCTTTAGAGGTCTTTTTAAGAGTAACGATGTCCCCTATCTGCTCCCGTATGTAGGGCGGAAGGTAGAGCCTCCCCTTGGAA
>Ga0123519_10009539_pt1 | contig 14597 bp, 9 predicted proteins | sample YelNatPaOPRAMG02_FD_87396 | JGI IMG/M metagenome (GOLD analysis project Ga0123519, IMG submission 87396) | Hot spring microbial communities from Yellowstone National Park - Yellowstone National Park OP-RAMG-02 (version 2) | ecosystem: Environmental > Aquatic > Thermal springs > Hot (42-90C) ...
CATACCAGTCCGTGCCAACAAACTGCATACCTTCCATACTCCGCTGATACGAACAGATGACAGCATTGCCTCTAGCACGCGCACCAACTCTAATACATACATACATACATACATACCAGTCCGTGCCAACAAACTGCATACCTTCCATACTCCGCTGATACGAACAGATGACAGCATTGCCACTAGTACGCGCACCGCCGGAGCGCCATGACATGCAACGTGGTTAGGGCAAGACGGCAGGCGTTGCGTTTGCGTCCTCCCGGCAGGTGCCCGCAGTCTCTACGCTCGATTCGGCAGGTGTTTCCCTCTGGAAAATAACACAGGCCCCTGCATTTATGGCGTTCGCCTCGACAAGCTGGGGTACGAGCTGGTGCCCCGGATGGCGGATCAGACGGGTATCAGCAGTGGTGCCGCAGCCGCTGCGAGACCTGAGGCTCCTGCAACGCGACTACTCGCTGGTTCCGCCGCCCCGCTATAAGGTCTCACCGTTGGACTTTGTGATCGATCGAACGCGAGTACTCGGATCTGGTTCGTTCGGGACTGTCTATGAGGCAAAGAAAGTCGTCGCCCCAGAGGAGGGACTTGAAGTCGCAGCCAAAACCGTGGCCAAAGAGCGTCTCCAAGGTGTACAACTGGACGATGCGCTCTACTACACAGCAATCGAACGGTACGCAAATGACCAAGTTCGAGCTACCATCGAATCCAATACAGACGCAGCACTCGCCGATCACGTCGCCCGCTACCTCGGATTCGGTGAGCACGCTGGCACCGAATGGTTATTCTTTGAACGCATTCCCGGTTCGACACTGGAAACCTATTTCAACAGCGAGACGGATGACATCGCATTTGCGCTGGCACTCTCGCAAGCGCTCAACATCAATGCCACAGATAGCTCCGAAGATGGCGTCCATATCTTGCGACATCTGGTGCTGCGAGTTGCTTCAGAGGTCCTCGAAACGCTCGTATCATTCACCCGACTTGGTATGGTTCATCGAGATATGAAACCCCTCAACTGGATGATCGATGAACAGCGCCGTTGTCTTCGCGTCCTAGACCTGGGCTCGGCAGCGTTCATCAGTACGCCACGGTACGGTGCGGCAATCGGGTACAATGCACGCTGGGGACCCGCAGACCCGGACTTTGTTCCCCCGGAGCGCTTTCTTGATCCGCGTTTCCCCTACCAATTCGATGTGTACTCGTGTGCATTGAGCCTCTTGCGTATTGCTGTTCCAGGTCTGCGCAAAATCGCTTCTTTCCGAGCGTTTGTGGAGGAATTCCGAATCAGACACCAATCGGACTTGGCACTGTATGCGTCTCGAGTTTTCAACGGTACCGCTTCCTTCATACCGGACAAGTTTGTGACTGGATTGGTTGTACTGAAAGCAGATGATGGACGTTTATTCGAATTCGTTCGCCAGATGCTGCGGGAATCGCCATCGGATCGTTTGTCGCCTGAGGCAGCGCTGGTGACGCTGGCGAAGATCCACGGTGCGATCACTGCCTAGCGTCATTGGCGGGTCACTGCCAATGCGCCTGCAAAGTCGGGGCATCAACCCAGAATACCGAACATGAACCCGATACACGTTCTAGGTATCTTTGTGCGTGTATCGCGCTGGCACAGGCGTAGCGAGCGGCATGAGGCAGCGTGTCGGTATTCATGTGGGGCGGTTCGGATGCAGTGCAGTGTGTCCGTCGTCGTCAGGATGTAGCACGGCAATGAGCGCTGCAGAACACATCACCAAAAAAACGTTGTATCGTGTGGGTGTCGCTTGTTCGCTCATAATAATGAATACACAGCTGGATCCGGCGATGGATCTATGTCAGCCGGAATTCGCCTCGCATGTTCTCTGTCTGGGCATGCGTCTTTTGCGAGAAGTTGTGAAGCGTGAACAGGCGCGGGCGCAGGCCACAGGTAGAGGACTGCTGACCATCGACGACAACAGAAACAACAACAACAGCAACGCTGCACGTGAAGATTGTCTATCTGTAGGTCACGCGTTCACAAGCAGGTACCGACGAGGGCCTCGCCGGCGTGCCCTATACCAGCGCATCCAAAAACGAATCCATCGCGGAATTCAACAAAAGCGCCCCTGCACATACCCACGCGTCTGAACTCGCTCTGGCCCAGCATCATGCAGCTTCGTCACCGAATCGGACCGGAATGCGTTCGCGACGAACCTGGAACAAGTCCGGGCCCGACGTGGAACAGTCCGGGTGTTCGGATTCGTAACGACACCTCCGCAGGTCATCAGTGTGGGATCGCTTCGATCCTGGGAGCCAGCTGCTAGTTTCCAGCAGCAAATAACACTTTGACCGCCTTCGCGTTGCCCGATACCTTCGATCAACTCCGTATCGCTGCCGATGGGTACGTGTTTTCCGTGGATATACCCAATGCACATGACATCATTCGAGACGTTCCGCGAGAAGCAAGCATCGCGCTGGTCGCTAAAACGGGCGTGCATGTAGCTGCGGCACACCGGTTCATTCGCCCCCGAGTACGGCATGACACTGCATCCATTGTCGTCGTGAATCAGGTACGCAACCAAAGGGCGAGCAAATCCTCTTTCGCACGTGAAGCGTAGGCTGCATTTCTCACAGTTGCCAAGCGCATCGCCCGGTAGCGTTCGATGGGTGTCTACTCCAGAAGGCATGCTTCCACGCGGGTTATCCTCGAGTCCATGGGCCACTCCAGGTGCACTGAGGGAGCCGCTTGTGCTGCGGAAGCGCTCTGGTGCTCCGCTGCCTGCTCGACGATTTTATTCTAGGTCCAATCGACACGTACATAGATAGATAGCAACATAGATCCGTAGACAGGGGTGCAGGGATATAAAGGGTGAACCAAGTACTAACGATCCGTAGAGGTTGCGGTATTCGAGGACAACTTGCCCAGCCCAGCACAGCACAGCACAGCACTGAGCGAGAACAGCGGTAACCTCGGGGCACTCGAACCTGCCAAGTACCGCAGCGCGCGCTCCCGCCTTGTCTACCTGTTTCTGTGTCGCTCTGGATTCCGTGCGAAAGCCGGTTTTCCACAACCGATTTTATCGCATACATTCGCTTCCTCGATACCGCAGGAACTCGTTCAAGGTACCTCGGTCAGGGTGCAGCTCATTAAAAAAGCAGCGATCGTCATCAGGCGCTCAGCGCTTGGAATCGTGCTCCATCTGTACCAGCGCCGAGCCTTCTTGATCGCTCGTGAGAAGCTCCTGCACAAAGGCACGTGCCCGTTGGAACTCCTCTCCGTACGCCTCGGCGGCCGCTTGTTCGGGTATGCGTGCGAGCATCCGCCAAGCGCCTGTGCTGCGACCTCCAGCTTCTCCATGAGCGTCTTTTCCGGGCGCACGTCGACGAGCTGACCCAGTTTCCGCGGACGGCAGCGGTATCTCGGCCTTGGCATCGAGAGCCCCAGCGGTACCTGTCGCCGCCACCGGTCGAAACAATTCCAGAATCTGCTCGGTGTTCATGAGACGCAGCGAAGCGTTCTCCTGGTTCACCACGCTGGTGGCGAGATGCATCTTAAAGCGCTGAATGCTCATGATCTTCTCCTCGATGGTACCGCGGGTAATCAGACGATGCACTGTCACCACGCGCGTTTGACCGATCCGGTGCGCTCGATCCATTGCCTGCAAGTCTACCGTGGGGTTGTAGTCACATTCCACGAAAATGACCGTATCGGCACCGGTGAGGTTCAGCCCGAGACCCCCGACGTGTGTGGTCAGCAAAAGGCAGTCAATCGTCGGGTCACGGTTAAAGCGATGGACGAGATCCTGGCGAATACGCGGATCGACAATGCTCCCGTCCAGTCGAAGGTAACTCACCTGGGGATACCAACGTTGCAAGACGTCTGTCTCGATGATGTCCAGCGTCTCTTTCAGTTGTGCGAATATGAGCGCACGATGCTTCTTTTCTGCGCGCTGAGACGTTGTGTCCAACGTCTGCACGGTAGCGTCGATGATGCTGGCGCCAGCACTGCTGGTGTCGTCGCTGGCGATACCGCACTCGTAGAGAAGCTCCCCGAGTGCAAGCATTTTGGGAGCGATGTCGAGGCTGTTCCAGTCTAGTTGGGCTCGATTCAGCTGCTCCTCTACCTGGCGTCGCAGCTCGGGCGCGAGTTCAGATAGGATCAATCGCGGATGCGTACATAGGCGTCGTAGGAACATCAATGCATAAAAAACATGACTCGAACCGGAGAGTCGTTTCGGCGTCAGCGCTGGGACCTGTCCAGCATCCTCGTCGGTGTCGCGGGGCGCTGCTTCCACTTCCGCTGCCGTCGCTGCCAGTGTTGGTGCACGAGTCTCCGCGAGCCACTCCAGCGGAGCAGTCTGCACAAACGAGTCGTAGATGAAGCGCTGTATATCGCTGAGGGCACAGATTCGATCCTGGATGACTTTGGGCGGCAGTTCCTTCATGACGTTCTCCTTCATTCGTCGAAGGATAAACGGGAGAACCTGGCGGTGGAGCGCAGCCAGGGCCCGCTCACCGGCCTCTCGTGCTGCGTCGCTGCACTTGGGATGACGTGCCGCCTGGATAGGCTTGGCATACTGGGCAACAAACGACTGCTCTGTGCCCAGGTAGCCGGGCATCAAAAAGTCAAACAAGGCCCACAGTTCCGTTACATTGTTCTGAATCGGTGTTCCCGTCAGAATCAGACGGTGACGGGCGTGCAATCGTCGCACGGCTTGCGACAGTTTCGAGCGAGCGTTCTTGATCATGTGGCCTTCGTCGAGCACCACATAGGCGTAGCGCAGGCTAGCTAGCTTCTCCAGGTCGCTTCGAACGACTTCATAGCTGGTAATCACGAGCGGTGGTCGTTCAGCACCGCGAAGCTGTTGTGCGAGCTCCTGCCGCTGACCGGGCGCGCCAGCGTACACAAGCACCGGCGTCAGGTGCCTTGGGAAGAAACGCAGCACCTCATCATGCCAGTGGTGCATCACACTGGCTGGACAAACGACCAGACTCGGGAGCGGAGTCGTGGCAGCGCTCGCCTCGAGAGCGACCTGCCCATCGTTTTGTGCAGGAGCATCGACACCATCACGATGACCACTCGCGCTACTTCGACTGGAGAGTCGGGCACCAGCTGGGCCGCCCACTAGTCCGCATCGATCAGCAGCCAAGATGCAGAGCGTCATTAGCGTCTTACCGAGACCCATGTCGTCGCAGAGTGCTCCGTGCAGTCCGTAGCGATGGAGAAACGCCAACCAGTTGAGACCCTCTTGCTGATATGTGCGCAATTGAACGTTGTCGCCAATGGGAATGCTCAACCGGAACACTTCGAGAGGCTTTTGCCCGAGAAGCTGGGCGATAAAGTCGCGGGCACTGCTTAGCTGCTGCTGGAGCGCTGGCGACAGCAACTCGTCTGCCGGCAAGGCGCCTTCCAATGGCAACAGACGGACAAGTTCCCCAAAGACCATCGCGGCGAGACTGCGTACACGTTCATCTTGATCTACGAGACGTCCGAGCAGGGGTACCACCAGAAAAGCCGCATAAGGAATGATGCGCTCTCCCAGACTGTGCACGATTTCCGCTAAGAGCGCTATTGCCTGAAAGCGTGCTTCGTAGGTATCGCAGGTCGTGTTTGCGTGCCGGTTCACGGGCACGGCGGGAAGTGGTGCCTCTTCGCCCGGCTCCAGGAGCGGCAGCAGGTGCTGAATGACAGCTTCCATGGCCGGACGCGTGAAGCGACAACATAGAGGTACCAGTGCTCGCGCTCGACGACGAATGAGCGCTGGGAACAGCATCAACAAGCGCGACACCAAGGTGGAGTCCAGGTCATCGGCTACCGCACAGAGCACCAGGTCACATCGTTGGTGTTGCTCGGCTTTGGTCTCGTCGGTATCTGCGCTCGCGGGTGCATTCGGAAGCACAGACTCGACTGATCCGAAAACCTCCTGTTCCATTTGAGGTAGCTCCGTAAACAGGCCTGGTCCGTAGACTCGCGCCAGTGCTGCCAACGCTCGCGAGCACCTCGCTGTGATGAGGTTCTTCACGACCTGATCTCGCGCTTTGCTACCTCTCTTCATGCGTTGCGTCAAGCGAGCGAGATCCATAGCTGCGACCTCCTGAGCGCACTCGACCAGAGAGCATGCGTCATGCGCGTCGAAAAGCGGAACGCCGAAGCCATCGGGCAGCTGTTCCAGCAGCACGCCAAGGAGGATACGGATCCATGGGGTTACACGGCTCGGTAGCTCGGGGAGGTGGCGCACGAGGGCCCCCACAGCTGCCGCTGCAACCAACAGGCGACCGGTATTCTCTGTTTTGCAGCAACGAAGGATCGCGGATCGGACATTCAGACGCATGGCTGTGAGCCGCGCTGCCGCTTCTGGGTCCGTAACCTGCTCCCAAAGATCATCCCTAGTGCATGCCCCGAAAAGCGCTCCAAGATCTGCTGTTCGCGGTGTCTGTTCCGGAGCTAGCGCTGGTACCTGCGCCGGCTGCACCTGTCGCAGAGAACGAATTGTCTGCCAGAAGAGTGGATCCAGTTCAGCGTGCGCTTCCTCGTGCAGCGTATCCGTTGAGCGCTCCAAGAGTGCGAGCTGCGCCTCCACGGCAGTCAACAACCACGCCGGACATGTTTCCAGTGCGCGTCCAGTCAAGGCGAGGAAACGGCGCTGCGTCAATGAGGATGCTGCGGCGAGCGTTGCTAGCCAGCTTGCCAAGCCATGCCGCTCGCCTTCGAGACAGTGCGGGTGCATCCGGATGTAGCACGCGAGCGCTTCTGCGCTTTGAAGCTGCATTTCATAGCCAGCATCGTGACCAGAGGATACGGGTGCCACAGCTGTGCCCGGTAATGACCAATGCATTCGCTGGAAGAGTCGCTCGAGCAGCTTCTGCGCTTCGACCGGGGATCGAGCTTCTGCTGCTGCGCGCAGCAGGAGCACTTCAAGCGGGTGCCGGGAGCAGCCCAGCAATGCTTCTACCGGCTTTGTGCCGTCGACATTGTCAAGAAGAGACTTCCGGGGTACAGCTGCAGGTGTACCCGGCGCTGGCTGGATAATCACACCGGCATGCTGCGAAGCATCTGGGACTTGCTCCTGTGGAGTTTCCCGGTCATTCTCCACAAATGTGCACCGGGTATCGCAGAGCAGATACCAAAACTCGCGCAGCTTTCCACCGATCCCCGCATCAGTACCCGTTTCGAGCAGCCACGCTGCCCATATCGCTGAATAGAGTCCAGCCTCGTCGAGAGTGCGGCGAACTGGCGAAGCCTCGGGCAAGGCGCGCAAACCCTGCATCAGACAACTGAGAGCAGCGCGACGTGTTTCCCCATTGCGATGACGCAGGAGACGAAACACCCGAGCTGGACCCTCGCCCAGGATCGAGCAAGACGAAGGTCTGGCCCGCAGGAGCGCTTCGATGCAACGAACTAGAGCAGTCACACATGCACTGAGCTCATCAAAGGATCCGAGATTGTCCCAGCAAGCGCCCAAAATCTCTGTAAGATGATTCGCGCTGCGCTCGATATCCAGTCGATGGATCTCTTCGGCAATCAATATGATAACCTCACATGCTGCTGCTATCACGTCATCGTCATCGGATTTCAGCACATCGAGGAGCACCGGCAACGTCTCTGGCAGCCGTTTCGCTCGCAGATCCGCCCGCACTGCAAGTAGATAGCGCATGCCGAGCAAACCGCCGTGCCGTGCCTGCCACTCCTCCTTATATCGGATCAATTCGAGCAGATGAGACTCTAACTGGGCAGCGGTTTCAGCGTCGAGGCCGACAGCCACCGAGCCGAGCGCCATGGAGACAGTTTCTGGCACCGGTGCTACCACTTGATCGGAAGCGTAGTCGCGGAAGCGATCCATAGCCAGGAGCACGTACATGCGAGAAGCAATGTCCTCACGTTCTTCCATCGGTAGCCATTCACGAAAAGCTCTTACCGAGAGCATGTCTCGGGTTGCGACAGCTGCCCCGTGGCGCGTCTCCCAGTCGGGCGAGAGTAGCGAATCCGCCAGGATGCATACCAGTCGGTGAAGCGCTGCATCCAGCGTTACAGTGCCGAGGTCGTTTTCCGTTTCGAGCTCAATAGAACCCGCTTGGACTGAAGTCTTTCTCGATGGGCGGTCAACGTCCTTGTCGCCGTTGTCGTCATCGCCGTCGTTCATATGTTCAGGCGAGTCGGTGTGGACGGAGTCCAGAACGTCCGCTTTGAGCGACGTTGGAGCTCGTGGTCGCTTGCATACGTTCGACTGCAGAGGTGCCGTCTTCCGCCGCTGAGGCACCCTCAATGCGTTTCTCGGAGTCGCTTGCTCTGTATTCTGCTTCCGTTCCGCAATATCTGCGAGACTGACGCCAATGTCCAGATCGATTGCGGTGGCAGCCACGCCCCCGAGGAGCTCTCGACGCAGCTCTACCCACTGCTCACGAACGTCGCCTGCCGCGACCATGTACTCGACTCCGCTTGATGAGGAAAACACTGAGCCCGTATCCATGAGGAATTTCGGGTCGAGTTGCCGCAGTGTGAGCAAGTTGTTTAACGCTTCGTCGTTGTCGAGGTTTGCCGGCGCCTGCAAACAGGTCTGCAGCCGTTGGACGACGAGTTTCAACGCCGATCCAGCACATATTCGAGCATCCCATACTTTCGAGTGCAAAACAACCCGCAACAGCTGGTTCAGAACGTGTACGGAGCCAGGATCTATGATGAAAGCTGCATCCGAGGGTTGAGCGTCAACGAGTTCGGCGAGTTGCTGGGCCGCCAGTCGTCGGACGCTCGTACTGGTATCCTTTGCCTCCAGCAGAGCCAGTAGTCCATCAAGCCGACTCTGTTGTTTCTGGAGAAGCATCACACGGAACAAGCCTCAGGCTTGGCTTGCGGCAGTGTTCGGTAGCTTGGAATACGCGTCGTATCCGGTGGTACTGCGTCTCGCACACCGGCGCGCAGGTGTAACGTGCAGTAAACAGAAGTTGTACTGTGCGTCGACTGGTGCGGAGGCTGGGGGCGTCTCTCGGGGAAACCTGCTGAGGCCAGCAAAACTCTGCAGACGTACCCACGCCTGAATAGAATGGAAAGCCTTCTCTGACACTGGAGTACTCGTTATGGTATTGGTCTCTTCGCACTATCATCGACAAAAGGCTTTGCTAGCTTTCCGTGCGACGGCTTACTTTCCTTTTGTCTTACACGGGGCTTTCACGACGTCAGTCTCTTCTGTACCTCAGGATCCGTTCTCAATAGTCGAAGGATGCTAGCGGTAGGACTCACGTCCCGATGTCTCTGCTTGCGGCTGTTGTCGACGCATTTCCTGCCAGGGCCGATGTTGCGACCTACGCTCTGTTATCTATTTTTAGCTTCGCTGCAGAAAGACTCGATGCGCCCCTGGCGGCGTTTACACTTCGCTGCGGAAACATGTACCCGAGTTGTCCAAGCGTGCGCGCCTCATCCCGCTCTGAGCAGCACGCTTCGGCCCATGAAGGCTTGCTCCATCGCACGGTACGGTATGCTCCAGACGCGTACAAAGAATCCGTACCTCAGTTCACTCACCTGTTTCCGCGCCCAGTGCCGTCACGGTCGATCGTTGACTTCGTCTAGGCGAACGCCGCGGCGAGTACCCTGTCCGCTGTACTCGCAAGTGCATGCTGTCGCATTCGATAAAGGATTTGACGAGCGCTGTGTTGTCCATGATGAAACAGGAACCGGAAGCAGAATCCATGCTGGAGTAGAGATCCAGTGCGTACGATCCGTCCACGCTCCATTTGTGCTGATCGGTGGCATACGCTCTATATGAAGCGATGGCTGCAATGGCCAAAGTCCAAATCCATGAAGTTTTTCCATGGAAACAGAAGAGGCGGGAGTCTCAGGGAGCATGCTCCCCGCGTGAAACACACCATGCTGCTGTCGAATCAGGATTCATCGATGGCCTCAAGTAGAGAATCATTGATCTTTTGAAGGGAATCGCTCATTTGAAATGACAAGTTCAGGACACATTCGACATGAGCTCGTGACCCTCGCATCGTGATTTCATCGAAGCGCTTTGCCCTGAAAAGAGAAGATCGAAGATTTGAAACATACATGATTTGTACAGCCTACTCGTCAGGAACGTGGAAGCGTCCAGGCCTCTACGTATGACTCGGATCACGGGGTCGGTTGCCTACGAGAGCGTGTCCGAAGGCGTCGCGAATTGTCTTGATTCCGTTGACGTAACGAATTCCATCTGCAAAACGTCCAAGAAGGCACCCTTAAAAAATAAAGACTAGCAGCTGTCATGCGACCTATGCATCCGACAGCGCTCATAGCTATGCTTTGAATATCGCTGTTCTGAATATAAAAAACATGACATAAGATCGCAAGGTCCGAGCGGGGCACGCAATTCTGTGCGTTAAGTTTATCTTGTAACGGGTGTTTTCGCGAGTCTGACCCCTCAATATCCATTGACGCGTTTGAGTGCACTACGACGACAGCGTGGATGTGTATACATCGACGTATAGACGCTTCTCAGTCTTTCTCGACTGGCCACCTACTACTGGGTTCAAGTTCTCCTTGTGCAATTTAGCCCTGTGAGGCTGCTCCTTAAAGTTGGTTCGCGTCAACCCCGGAGACCTGCTCTCCAGCATCGCACGTCTCCTGATATCAAGAGCGGCGTTAAAGTCACGATACAAGAACTCTATGCGATTCTTGCCTCTGATGGAACGCACCAGTGCAGGTAGGCCTCGAACTCGTGCCCCGTTCATTGCCATTTGCTCTTGCGTCAGCGCTCCGTACTTTTCTGTATCCCCAGGGCTCCGCTGACACGTTTTCGTCTCGACCCTCTGAAGTGTGCACCTCTGCTCATGGTGTCTATAGGACATTCGGAACTCATCTGTCGGTATTGCGACGAAACGCTTTGCGCATTCTTTATACGTTCTCGACGTTGGAGCGGGTGTACACCCTTTTTGGGTCATCTAGCGCCCTGCTCCGAATGCGACTGCGGACCTTTAACTCCTGCCCTCCTTCAAGGCGCTCAACGCATTGAAAAAGTCGGCAAATGCTCGCTGCTTCCTGCAGTGTGGATTCATACGCGGACGAGCCCACCGGAGCTTGGTATACTCTCTTCACAGCGCCTCCCAATGCGCTACGCGAACTTTCGTGAATTCCCGAAAACCTCGACTGTTCGCTCCGCGGCTCGTCGCCTCGCTCATAGCTACCAGGTGCTCTTTCATATCTGCATTCCACGAATCGATTTGCTTCCTTGCATTCATGATTCCCCGATTCTCGATAGTATCTTGCTCTCGAGAACCTCTAAAAGTCGCATGTCTTTCTGACCTTAGTTACCGCCAGTACCATCTGCCGCACGCCTGGGTACTCCGATGGTTACGATATTCGTGTTGCCGGGGTCCGCGCCAACACCCATGTCGTTCTGCGTCGCAGGACCCGCCTCATTCTGTTCTTTATGTGCATTGCCGAGAGCGATATCGAGGACTGACCAGGACGATCCGCCTCCTTGAAGCGCCTAGAGTGTACATTTATTGTTACCCCATCGGTTTCGATCATCCCCATGAATACAGTTTTCTTGCTCTTTTTGAGACGTTTGAAATCGAAGATGCTCTTCCAGTACGTCTCCCGGTTCTCGCCGTTGAACGCCTCCCTGCTTACATCGAGCTCCGGACTGATCTCCTTCATGATGCCGTGAAGGACTCTGGAGTTGATTGAGACAATGCGCGACTTGATCTCGCATATCGGAACGAAGTTGAAGCGCTTCTCCAGAATCGCAGCCTGCCGTCTCACGGACTCTTGAATTCTTCGCCTATCCAGCTCTTTTTCGGCCTTGCGCTCGATCTCTCGATTCAGAAACACAAGCTATCACAGGACTAGGGTAGTACATCTTTTACCATCTGTTTTCCATATCTAATACCGTTTCTGGTGGAATCGCCAGCCCCAGAACCGCATGCTGCGTTTGAACAGCTCCACGGATCACGGAAGATTCATTCTCTCTCCTGCGTAATTTCTACTTGTCTACAAATTCGATCTCCTGCTCAAGCTGACTATCGTTCGTGATGCCATTGATGAAGTTCCATATCCCTTTGCGAGACAGGCACGAGTAAAGTGCAAAGATGGAGCGTATCGTGAAATGTTCGGGGATCATGATCACGTGGTTCCTCAGGTTCATTAGGTACTTCAACGCTTCGTAGGTGTAAACATTCGAGTTCCGCCCCCCAGATCGAGTGCCTTCGAAGCGGTACTTGGGGCATTTTTCGTGGAGGGCATCCACCAGCTCATTTCTCCTCGACGCTTGCCCTGTCCCAAGCATCACGTACCTTATAAAGGTCTTTTCAAAAAATTCTTCCGGAACCTCGACTGTTCTGATGTCTGCGACATCGCGATACATCTCCCGCACCATACGCATCAGTCCTAAAGAAGGCTTCCAAATACTCATCCAGTAAGACGCGACACGGTTTCTGATGGATTTTCGCAACTTTTGCCTATAAGGATGCTGGGGCTTCCAAATACTCATCCAGTAAGACGCGACACGGTTTCTGATGGATTTTCGCAACTTTTGCCTATAAGGATGCTGGGTACGGCGTAGGAGAAAGGCTATCATTACCATCTCGTCGAACTGTCGTCTTTCGAGCAGCTTCTGACGTTGGGCCTCCCCCTTTTGCTTCTTCGTCTTTTCCCGTTGCTATGGTGTCGGAAATGTTTTTCGTTTTTTGCTCTGGCAGCCGGCGACACCGGCCATCCGGGGTCCTTCGGCTCCATTGCCGTTAATTTCCTTTTTCTATTCTTGAAAGCGATCCCATTTCGACTGCGTCGGCTAAAATCGCGAAAAATCACTTGCACAAACTCGCTTGAGGGTTGAAATACGATTCAGCCGAAAGACTATACTTTGCTGGGGGCTCAACGCAAATACATGTTGTACGTTAGAGCAACCCGCTCAGATGAAGCATCGCGTTTCCCATCAACGGCGTGATACGCGTCGTCTCTCACGCATGCAAGATAGGGAAAAGCGCGTATTGAGCGTGCTGTCTAGAACAAGGAACAGAAACGAACCACCAACTAGCAACGATGTACCAATTTCTTTCCCTCTTTACGATAAACGATAAAAGGGGGAAAGGTTTCCGCATTTTCGAAAGTTTCCTCTCTCGACGGAAGGTCCCGCGAGCCGAACGAGTCTGTCGAGCTTGCGCTCTGTGGGCACCCACCGTTGTCAGGTGCTGGGGCGAGACACGACCGCCTCCTCTGCCATAGAGTTCATTCTGGGAACAGCGGCGGTCATGCTGCAACTGGGCATCGCCCTGGTCGCAGTGGTCGCCTAGAATGTCGCTTCGCGCTGCCGCAGGCAGTAGGTCTATCAGCACAGTTTGCAGGCTCTCAGAACGATTATGAATACCGACTCCGTATCAGGTGCACCGCACATCGGTCCGATGCCCTATGCGATATAGCAGAGCTGTTCTCTATACCGTGCTGCATCGGATTCAGCGGTTTAGGCGCTACGGCGGGCGCTCAGGGCAGGCACTTGGTGCACGATAGATCCTATGAAATAACCAGTATATCCCAGAGGAAGAACAAGTAATGGAACTTGGAGGTAGGGTACAGTTTAATGGACGCGTTCCCGAACCCCATTATCCATCCCCACACTCTGGTACCCAGGTTCAATGGAAACATGGGGTCATCGGAAAGGCCAGATCGTATGGAGTCCATCGGTGCAGGGTGGTGGTGGCGACGCTGCTGCCGCTGCCGTTCTTTGTGCGATCTGTGGATAGCATGCAACGAAAAACGCCGCCGCCCTCAGACAGCACGGCGTCTGAAAGCAGCACCAGGCACTGTTCGAAGCCTACTGTCTCTTTGTTCACGTGGAAGGCTTTATCTTGAACTGTAACGCTGTTGCCAAACTGAAACACAGAGACAATGAACAGTTCACACGGAGACGCTATCGTTGACGAGGAAGCAGGCATGACTGCCGAGCACCTCAGTGAACACGTGAACGGGGACACGTACGTACCCTTTGACCCGCTCAAGTCCCATGTAGACGATGAGTTCTCCGAGTTTAGCATGGATGCAGGGCACGGCTCTTTCTTTGAAGGCCAACCATCCGAATCTAAAACCGCGGAGGACTCGCTTGTTCAGCAGCAAACCGTGTCTATGAATTGGCACGACTTGTGCTTGTCGGTCCGACTCAAAACAGGTGGACCGTTTCAACGCTCGAAGGAAACCGTGGTGAAGCCCATTCTCAAAGGCATAACTGGTTACGTGCGACCGGGTCAAATGCTCGCCATTATGGGGGGCAGTGGTGCGGGTAAGTCCACGCTTTTAGCCATGCTCGGGGGTCGTGTTCCTGTGGGTGAGTACGAAATCAGCGGTGAGCTACGTGTCAACGGGCACGAACGCGACGTCAACATGTTCCGCCGCTACACAGGATTTGTCGAGCAGGACGACCGCATGTTTGCTGACCTCACCGTACGTGAACAGATCGAGTTTAGTGCGCAGTGTCGTTTGCCAGCCTCGATGCCCACCGAGAAGAAGATGCGGCGCGTGGAGCAGGTGATCACTGAGCTGGGCCTTGCCAAGGCCGCCGACACCCCCATCGGGAACGCTGTACAGCGAGGTGTCAGTGGCGGTGAACGCAAGCGCGTGAACATCGGTATAGAATTGGTGACGAACCCGCCACTACTGCTCCTGGATGAGC
>Ga0123519_10009540_pt1 | contig 14597 bp, 10 predicted proteins | sample YelNatPaOPRAMG02_FD_87396 | JGI IMG/M metagenome (GOLD analysis project Ga0123519, IMG submission 87396) | Hot spring microbial communities from Yellowstone National Park - Yellowstone National Park OP-RAMG-02 (version 2) | ecosystem: Environmental > Aquatic > Thermal springs > Hot (42-90C) ...
CGCGCGCCGGTCAGGCCGCTAGCGTTCGATCTTGGTGATGACGCCGGCGCCGACGGTCTTGCCGCCCTCCCGGATCGCGAACCGCTGGCCCTCCTCCATCGCGATGGGCTGGATCAGCTCCACCATCATCGTCACGTTGTCCCCGGGCATCACCATCTCCCGCCCCTCCGGCAGCCGGATCACTCCCGTCACGTCCGTGGTCCGGAAGTAGAACTGCGGCCGGTACCCCGAGAAGAACGCCTTGTGCCGGCCCCCCTCCGCCTGCGACAGCACGTACACGTTCGCCTCAAAGTTGGTGTGCGGCGTGATGCTGCCCGGCTTCGCCAGCACCTGCCCCCGCTCCACCTCCTTGCGGTCGATCCCCCGCAGCAGCACCCCGATGTTGTCTCCCGCCTGCCCCTGGTCCAGAATCTTGCGGAACATCTCCACCCCCGTCGCCACCGTCCGCCGCGGCGTCGGGTGCAGCCCCACAATCTCCACCTCGTCCCCCACCTTCACCACCCCCCGCTCCACTCGCCCCGTCACCACCGTCCCCCGCCCCGTGATCGTGAACACATCCTCAATCGCCATCAAAAACGGCTGGTCCACCGCCCGCTCCGGCGTCGGTATGTACTCGTCCACCGCATCCATCAGCTTCCAGATCGGACCGCACCACTGGCACTCCCGCTTCCCACACCCGCACTCCAGCGCCTTCGTCGCACTCCCCGCCACCACCGGAATCTCCTCCCCCGGAAACTCGTAGCGGCTCAGCAGCTCCCGCACCTCCATCTCCACCAGCTCCAACAGCTCCGGATCGTCCAGCATGTCCACCTTGTTCAGAAACACCACGATCGCCGGCACGTTCACCTGCCGCGCCAGCAGAATGTGCTCCCGCGTCTGCGGCATCGGCCCGTCCGCCGCCGATACCACCAGGATCGCCCCGTCCATCTGCGCCGCACCCGTGATCATGTTCTTGATGTAGTCCGCATGCCCCGGACAGTCCACGTGCGCATAGTGGCGCTTCTCCGTCTCGTACTCCGCATGGAAAATCTGGATCGTCAGCCCCCGCTCCTTCTCCTCCGGAGCCGAGTCGATCTGCTCGTATTCCAGCGGCTGCGCCAAACCCCGCGTCGACAATACGTGCGTGATCGCCGACGTCAGCGTCGTCTTCCCGTGGTCCACATGCCCAATCGTGCCCACGTTCACGTGCGGCTTGGTCCGCTCAAACTTCGCCTTGCCCATCTCTCAGTAACCCCCTGTGGGTCGGTTTCCGTCAGGCCACCCTGACTGTGCCACGGCCCGGCGCAACCGCCCGAGCCGTCTCTGGCGGCACCTCGGCATAGTGCGAGGGCTCCATCGTGTACGTGCCCCGGCCCTGCGTCAGGTTGCGGAGCACGGTAGCATATCCAAAGCTGGTCGCCAGCGGGATGAACGCAGTGATCGTCTGCGTCCCCCCGGGCGAGGCAGTCACGTTCGAGACGTGGGCCCGGCGCCCGTTGAGGTCGCTCAGCACATCGCCCATGCGGCTCTCCGGGCACACCACCTCGACCTTCATGATCGGCTCCAACAGCACGGGGCCCGCCTCCTCCAGCGCCTTGCGCGTGGCCTCCGCGGCCGCGATCTTGAAGGCCATCTCGGAGGAGTCCACCTCGTGGGCCTGTCCGCCCACCAGCGTCACTGCCACGTCCACCACCGGGAAGCCGCCCAGCACGCCTGTCTGAAGCGCCTCCCGCACCCCGGCCTCCACCGCCGGGATGAACTGGCCGGGGACAGCACCCCCCTTGCTGGCGTTCTCAAACAGGATCCCCGCCCCGGACTCCCGGGGGGAGACCTCCAGCGTCACTCGCGCGAAATGCCCCCTCCCGCCGCTCTGGCGGATATAGCTGCCCTCCGCCGTCGCCCGGCCCCGGATCGTCTCCCGGTAGGCGACCTGCGGGCGTCCCACCCGCGCGTGCACCTGGAACTCCCGGCGCAGGCGGTCAGTCACGATCTCCAGGTGGAGCTCCCCCATCCCCGAGATGATGAACTGCCCGCTCTCGGGGTCCGTGTGGCAGCGGAAGGTAGGGTCCTCCCTCGACAGCGCCTCGAGGGCCTCCACCATCTTTGTTTCCTCGGCCCGGCTCTCGGGCTCGACAGCAACCGAGATCACCGGCTCGGGAAACTGGATGCTCTCCAGCAAGATCGGCGCGGCCGGGTCGCACAGGGTGTCTCCGGTGCTGGTCTGATCGAGCCCTACCGCCGCCACGATGTCGCCGGCGAACGCCTCCTGGAGGTGCTCGCGGCGGTTGGCGTGCATGCGAAGGAGTCGCCCGATGCGCTGGCTGACTCCCTTGGTCGAGTTGTACACGGCCATGCCCCGGGCGAGCCGGCCGGAGTAGATGCGCAGATAGACGAGCTGACCCACGTTGCGGTCCGCGGCGACCTTGAAGGCGAGCGCGCTGAGAGGGCCGTCGTCATCGGCAACCCGCGCGACGAGCTCGTTCGTGCGGGGGTCAACGCCCTGCACGGGCGGCACGTCGAGCGGCGAGGGCAGGAAATCCACCACCGCATCCAGCAGGGGCTGGACGCCCTTGTTGCGGTAAGAGGCCCCGCACAGCACCGGCACCATCATGTAGCGAATGGTGCCGCGCCGCAGGCCCCGGCGGATCTCGTCCTCGCTCAGCTCCTCGCCGTTGAGGTACTTCTGCATCAGCTCTTCGTCCGTTTCGGCAGCGGCCTCGACCATCGCCTCGCGAAACCGCCCGGCCAGCGTCGCCATGCCCTCCGGGATGGGCTCGAAGCGAAACTCCCGGCCCTCCTCGTCCAGGTAGACGACCGCCTGCATCCGGATCAGGTCGATGACACCCCGGAACTCCGCCTCCTGCCCCAGCGGAAGCTGCACGGCCACCGCGCGGCACCCGAGCCGCTCCCGCATCGCGTGTAGCACGCGGTGGAAGTCCGCCCCGGTGCGGTCCATCTTGTTCACATACGCGATGCGCGGCACGCCGTACTTGTTGGCCTGCCGCCACACCGTCTCCGACTGGGGCTGGACGCCCGCCACGCCGCAGAAGATCGCAACCACGCCGTCGAGCACGCGCAGCGACCGCTCCACCTCGACGGTGAAATCGACGTGGCCGGGGGTGTCGATAATGTTGATGCGATGCTCGCGCCAGAAGCAGGTCGTCGCGGCCGCGGTGATCGTGATGCCGCGTTCCTGCTCCTGGGCCATCCAGTCCATCGTGGCCGCGCCCTCGTCCACCTCGCCCATGCGGTGGACCCGGCCCGTATAGAACAGGATCCGCTCAGTCGTGGTCGTCTTGCCCGCGTCGATGTGCGCGGCAATACCAATATTACGCGTCTTGTCGAGCGAAAACTCGCGCGCCATAGGTCGTCAACTGTCTTGGCCACTGGCAGCTCGGAAGCCGGCAGAGACTTCCCGGCTGGCCCCGGGGGCCACCCTCGACACTCTCGCGCAGGGCAACCCCGGCCTGCCCGCCTCGAAGGCGGACCGTCGACGGCCTACGGCTCCCTGCCACCCGCCTAGGGCGGATGCTCCCGAGCTACCACCGATAATGAGCGAAGGCCCGGTTGGCTTCCGCCATCCTGTGGGTATCCTCTCGCTTTTTTGCCGAAGCTCCCTGTCCGCTGGCGGCGTCCATCAGCTCGCCCGCCAGCTTCTCTTCCATCGACCGCCCGGGGCGGGCCCGCGCGCTCTGCACGATCCACCGCAGCGCCAGCGCCAGCCGCCGCGTCGGACGGACCTCCATCGGAACCTGATACGTCGCGCCGCCCACCCGCCGGGGACGGGCCTCCAGCGTCGGCATCACCTGCCGCAGCGCCTGCTCCAGCACCTCCAACGGGTCGCGCCCGGTCCGCTCCCCCACCCGCTCCAGGGCGGAGTAGACCACGGCCTCGGCGACGCTCTTCTTACCCCGGCGCATGACCTGGTTGATCAGCCGGGATACGAGGCGACTCCCGTACACCACATCTGGCTGCGGCACCCTCGGCGCAACCGATCCCTTTCTCGGCATAGCTCTACTTCCCGGCTCCCGCCGGCGGATCGCCCGCCGGCGCAAACTCCGGCGTCATTTACTCTTCGTGCCGTAGCGCGAACGCGCTTGCTTGCGACCCTCCACCCCGGCCGTGTCCAGCACCCCCCGCACGATGTGATACCGAATCCCCGGCAGGTCCTTCACCCGGCCCCCCCGCACCAGCACCACGGAGTGCTCCTGCAGGTTGTGCCCCTCACCGGGGATGTAGGCCAGCACCTCGATTCGGTTGCTCAGCCGCACCCTGGCCACCTTCCGCAGCGCCGAGTTCGGCTTCTTCGGGCTGGTCGTGTAGACACGCGTGCACACCCCGCGCTTCAGCGGCCCGGGGGACCGCCGATAGCGCCGATGGTAGGCATTGAACTGCCATCCAAGCGCCCACCGGACCGTCGGCCTGGGCTCCGCCTTCTTGCGCTTCCGTCCCCTCTTGACCAGTTGATTGATCGTCGGCATAGCCGCTTCCCCGGCGCGCCCGCGGAGGAGTTCGCCCGCCGCGCTCGCACCCAGCACTCCCTTCCTGTGTCGTCAAACGCGTACGCGCGCTCACGCGACATGCCCTCTCGACTGCGGTGAAGTGGAACGCGCGTGAGACGACGAGTTGTAAGGTTACCAGAAACCGCGTGCGTTGTCAACACAACAAGCAGCGCGGAAAACGGCGAAGGAACGACCCCCGCCGGAGGCAGCCCCTCCCGCCCCGCACAACCCGCGGAGGCCGTCCTGCCCACCCCTGGCGATCCACACTATTCCCCGCGTCGCAGGCGGCCAAACCCCCGCCCTGCCCAGGCTCCCCCGCGCTCACCCGCCGCCGGCCGCGCTCACCATAGCTGCCCGGGCCTGAAGGGCACGCCGGTGATCAACGTGGCTCCGCCCCAGAGCACCTCGTTGAGGAGGTCGCCGGCGATGGCCCCCACGGCGAGGGGCACCGTCCGGCGGTAGAGCCGCAGCCCTCCATAGCGCGCCACCATGGTCTTGGCCAGCCAGCCAATCAGGAACGGAGACCAGTACATGTACATGACCCAGGTGTGCGCGGCCAGATAGCCGATCGGATGCAGGGGCCACCACCAGAACCGCAGCCGCATCGCGCCCAGCGCCAAGGTGACCAGCGCCCCCGCGCCCATGGCGATCGTGCCGGCCACGTCGCTGCCGCCGGGTGTCGTGAAGTGCTCGTGCAGCGCCCAACTGTACAACCTCAGTTCATGCTCGATCCCGCGCGGGCCCATGTTCAGGAACCCCCAGCGGTAGGTGCCCGCCAGCCCCAGGTACGCCCCCAGCGCGATGGCGGCGACGAGTCCGCCCATCATCGCGATGACCACGGGCCGCATGCGGATGCCGGCGGCGTCGCCAATCTTTACCGACTCCAGGGCGTTGCCAGGGACGATTTCGAAGCTGTCCCCGCCCCCGTGGTAGGCCCAGTGCACCGCGTTGATGACGATCATCTCCCGGGAGGTGAAGGCGCCGGTCCCGAAGGGCACGACGATCGACTGGTGCAGGAACAGGGGGTAGGGGAAGAAGCCCAGGCCCGTCTCGGCGCGGAGCCTGACCCAGGTGAGGTAGTAGACGAGCAGGAAGGCGATGATCGCCAGGGCGACCACCAATCGGCTTCCCGCCGCCCAGCAGATGTATACCAGCCAGGCGAACCCGAGGGCGAAGCCCAGCAAGCTCCATCGGTAAGGGATCGGCTCGGCCGCGTCGTCCGAACCTGAGCGGCGCCTGAAAGCGATTCGCGCGGCCCGGGCCAGGTGGCGGCGGCCAGACCAGAGGGAAAGCGCCGAGATGGCCAGCACGGCGCCCGTGCCCTGAAACAGGGGCGCGGGGAACTCGCTGACCCAGTGAAACGCAGGCCGCTGCGGAGCGGCCCCAGCGGCAATAGCGATGACGTGCATGCCCAGGCGGACGAACCAGAAGAACCAGCACGAGAAGGACAGGTCCTTGGGGATGAGATAGGCGATGGCGATCAGCCAGGGGAAGAAGACGAGGTTGATCTCGTCCAGGCCGGCCAGCGGGCCGACGGGCTGCCAGTCCATCACCCTCACCGGCCCCAGCGGTATGGCGGGCACGGCCGGGGCGTAGCGCGCCAGCGTGTGCAGGGAGGTGAGCACCACCGACCCCACCAGGCCGAGCCAGAACAGCGGGGCGCCGGTGAGCCGCGCCCGGCCGGGAGCGGCGCCCGACGTCGTCTCGGCCACCATCTCGAGGGGGATCTGGGCCAGCGGGAAGGCCAGGCGCTCGTGCGAGATCCACTGCCGCTGGAGGAGCAGCATGAGGCAGATGGAGCAGACCCCCAGCGCGGCCATGAAGGAGCCCCACACGGCGATGGGCGTCCGCCACGCGCCCCACGGGACAGGCGACAGGCCGTGGTAGAAGCTCTCCACCGCGGCCCAGTCGACCGGTGCGATGAAGGCCGGGATGTTGTTCAGGAAGGTATCCTGCCAGACCAGGTTGCTCGTCATCCCCAGGTAGCGCTGGACCGTGGCGTGGACGAGCACGCTCTCGATCACCTTGTAGGAGACAATGGGCGCGCCCACAAGCACCACCATGTAGACCGCGAGCACCTGCCGCCGCGTGAGCGCGAACCGGCGACCACAAAGCGTGCCCGCCGCTGACAGCAGGAACAGGAGCGCGAACGGCCCGGAGGCAGGCACCCCCGCGCCAAATCGCGTGGAGGCCCGGTAGTAGATGTCGACCCAGAAGCCCAGCACGCCAACGCCGAGCAGCGCAAGCACCGCCGCGACCAGGAGGGGCGCGCCCACCCGGTCCGGCGCTGTCGCCTCCGGCTTCGCGTCTTCCGGCTGCGCCTGGCTCGGCTCGCCGCTCACGCGCGGGAGCCCCGGTCGTCGTACGCTCATCGACACCCACACCGCGGCCTGAGGCCCGGGCAGGCCGACCGGCCCGGGGCTGTGACGGCCGCGGCCAGCACCAGGGCGACCCGCGGCCGGCGCTATGGTAGCCGGGGGCGCCCGACCGGTCAACCGGGCGCGCCGGCCTTCTTCGCGGGGCGCGTGCCGGTTCGCCCGACCGCCCGGAGATGACATTACCCGGGTTGACAGAGCCGGGGCCAAGCAGTATGCTCTTCCCCGCAGAAGTGCACCGTATGCTGTCTGGCACGGGGAGGCCGGGCAGATGAAGGTACAGCTGCGTGCCGCGGATGTCGCCTGGCACGGAGAACGGCGGGCAGAGGGGGCGGCCGGCTGCCGTCTTCACCCGCGTCCCGCCTTCCCTTCCGTTCTCCTCCATCCCTTCCATTTTCCTCCCGATGTCCACATGCTTGCGCCCCGCGCGAGTACCCCACCCTCGCCCACCCCTCCGGCCGTTGAGCTGTGCCGCAGTCAGGTGTGCAAGGAGGTGAGAGCCGCGAGCAGCTAACGCCGCTTGCAGTGGACTGAACGAAAAGAGAGGAGGCGTACAGTCACATGGTTGCACGGCGAAGAGGTTTCACCCTGATTGAGCTGCTGGTGGTCATTGCGATCATCGGGATACTGGCGGCGATGGTGTTCCCGGTCTTCGCGCGAGCCAGGGAGTCCGCACGGAAGGCGGTCTGCCTCTCGAACATGAAGAACATCGCCCTGGCCGTGAACATGTACCTGACGGACTATGACGACACGTTCCCGCCCTCCGAGCACCGCCAAGAAGTGATGGACTACCTGCGCACCCAGCCCGGCGGGGGGAACATTTGCCGGGTTGGACAGGATAACGAGCGCATAGAGTGGCAGGCGGCGCTTGCCAACCCGTACCTGCGGTGGCCGGTGGTCCTGGACCCCTATGTCCGCAATCGCGACGTATGGCGCTGCCCCAGCGCCAAGATCACGAACTCGGCGGGCTTCATTTACGGCAGCCCGGACTGGCTCAGGTACCTGATGGACAACCAGGGAAGCTGGGGCGAGGCTAACATGATTGGCCCCTGTGAAGGGATCATGAGCTTCCCGCAGGGCTGGGGCGGGGAAGTGACCGACTCTATTCTCCAGCAGCGCCTCGCGTCGTACGACAGCCGCCACGGCACCTACACCGGCGCGCTGGGTGCGTTCGTTCAAACGATTGGATGTGGCGAGCAGAACTTCTACGGGGTGAAGCTCGCCAGCATGGACAACGTTGTCGCGGTGCCGGTGGCCGCGGATTCTGGTCCCCAGGGCACCTGGCTGAGCGTGTGTACTATGGCCTACCCCGACATCTGCTGCTCGGAGTGCTCCGGGGTGGCGTGGTACGCGTGGGGCTGGCCCAGCGAGGAGTGCCCAACCGGAGAGTGGTGTCCCGGATGCCCCGACATCCACGCGACGGTGGCTTACGTCAGGGACGGATATAAAGACACGTGGAAAGAGACTGCGACTCGACATCTGGGCGGCACGAACATCGCGTTCGCGGACGGCCACGCGAGGTGGTTCCCGGCCCAGCGCATCTGCGCGATGAGCGATGAGCGCCAGTTCCAGCTGGTGGGAGCCATCTGCGCGGAGTACGGCACTTCGCTGGAGGGCTTCCGAGAGAACTGCGGAGAGCCTCCGGCAGGCGTTTCGTTCTTGCTTAACCGGAAGACGGACTGGTACGGACGCTGAGACAGGGACGCGGGCTTCGGCCCGCCTCGATTACGACGGAATGCGGCGGAGCGCCCGGACGGGCGCTCCGCCGCTGTTGCAGGCCTCCTTGTGCCAGCCCGGGCGTTCAGCGCGTCGGGGCGGCCTCGCACAGCGCGTCGAGTTGGTCGGCGTTCTCCAGCACCTTGCGGATGGCCTGGGCCGCCAGTTTGGCCACCTCCGGTCCGTTGGGCGCGCGCAGCGGGGTTGTCATCCCCGTGTGGCTATCACAGTGCCTGATCGCGGCCGGGAACCGCGCGGGCGAGTAGTCCACTTCGCCCGCGTGGGGACAGCTCCAGGGGCAGCCACGCCCGTACCCGTCCTTGTTCTGGAACACCGTCATCGCCGGCAGGATGAAGGACTGCCAGACGCCGGTCTCCAGCCCCTCGGCGTTCAGCGCCCGCACGATGGTGTCGCGGAAGGCGCGCGCGTCGTGCGCATGCCCAAGCCCTTCCATGTCGAAGCGAATGGTGTAGTTGTACCAGTTGTGCTGGCAGCCAGGCGTCTCGGTCGGCAGGATCAGGTGGGGGACGCCCTGGAGCGCCTCGGTGAGCGCGGCCGCGTTCTCCCTCTGGATTGCGAGGTATTCATCGAGCCGTTTGAGCTGGGCTCTGCCGAAGGCCGCGGTCAGGTCGTTGTTGCGGTACATCCAGCCCATCGCGTACACGTGGTAGTCGCGCCGCTCCGTCGGCCCGACCTCCTCGCCGAACGACCACAGCGCCCGCGCCCGTTTGGCCATGTCCTCATCATCGGTCACGAACATGCCGCCCTCGCCCGAGCACAGGCACTTGTTCTGGTTGAGGCTGAAGGCCGCGCAGTGACCGAGCGTGCCGACCTTGCGTCCCCGGTACCTCGCGCCGTGGGCCTGGCAGGCGTCTTCGATCACGCGCAGGCCGTGTCGACCCGCGACATCCATGACGGCGTCCATGTCGACCGGGAGCCCGTGCAGGTGCACGACGATGATCGCCTTCGTCCTCGGCGTGATGGCGGCCTCGATCTTCCGAACGTCGATGTTCATGGTGTCGAAGTCGATGTCCACGAACACCGGGATCGCGTTGTGCTGCATGACGCAGGTCGCCGATGATGACCACGAGTAGGCGGGAACTATCACCTCGTCGCCGCACCCGCACTCACACGCGGCCAGGGACATGTGCAGCGCGGCCGTTCCGGAGTTGGTCGTGATCGCGTAGCGGTTGCCGTTCCAGGCCGCGAACTCCTCCTGCAGCGCGACGCAGTTGGGCCCGAAGGTGTGGTTGCCGCCCTCCAGCGACGCCATCACCATCTGCCGGTCGACGTCGGTGATGGGCGGCCACGGCTTGATGCTCCCGGGCGGGAGGACCGGCTTCCCGCCCCTGATCGCAAGCTGAACTGCCACTGGCTTCCGACTCCCCCGCGGGCCGCGGCGCGGCAGTGAGCGTCGCTCCAGCTCACATGTGAGGCAGCGCCCGAACCACGTAGACGGCCATCTGCCCGCGGTCCACCCTGTACTCGGGATGATACAGATGATCCGGATAGCCGGATGTGATGCCCAGGCCGGCGATGTACTCCACGTACTTGTAACACCAGGCCGCGGCGTTGGTCGAGGTCACATCGGCGAAGGTGGGATCCGGGGAAGGCTCGGGCACAGATTGGTCGCCGCCGGCAACGGCCCGCGCGACGAACACTGCCATCTGCCCACGGTCCACCGTGTACTCGGGATGATACAGATGATCCGGATAGCCGGATGTGATGCCCCGCTCGGCGATGTACTCCACGTATCTGTAGGCCCAGTGGCTCTCCTGCACGTCCGGGAAAGTGGGTGGACCTGCCGGCGTACCCACGCCTGCGTCGCCGCCGGCTATGGCGCGGGCTATAAAGACGGCCATCTGGTCCCTGGTGACGGGGGCCGCGGGTTGGTAGGTGCCGTCCGGGTAGCCGCTCACGATGCCCGCGTCCACGCAGGCCGCAATCTCGTCGTGCGCCCAGTGGGTGAAGGAGACGTCGGAGAACAGCACCCTTGCCACGAACAGGTCGTAGTTAGTCGCAAGCCCGAAGTACTCGGCCGAGTAGTGGCAGACCATGGCGTAGTATGTGCCAGACGCCGGACACTGCCACTGGATGAGTGACGACAGGCCGCCGCCGCTGTCGTCGTCGGACGCCAGAAGCGTCAAGCCGTCCGGGGCAAAGAGGTAGAGGACGGTGTCGGAGAGCGGGCCGAGGTTTTTCGTGCCGATGCCGTAGATCCGCCCCGCCTCGGCGCTGAACTCCACCCAGTCTGCATCGCCCCAGCAGTGGAACCAGTGCCTGACTTGGGTCTGGTCGATGGTGATCGTCGACGCGTCTTCGGGCAGGTCGTCGGGCTCGTAGGCGTCGGGCAGCACGGCGCTGCACGGCCTCGGCAAGGCGATGAACTCGTCCCACTGGGTGTCGGAGGCGAATGGCAGGTACTGGTAGCTCGGGTCGTAGAACTCGCTGAGCGGGTAGTATATCGACAGGCCGGTGGAGTCCTTCATCGAGTCCGTGACGTAACCGCTGGCGATGACGGCCGCGTCGACGGCCGACATGACGGCCGCGGCTGCGGCCTGGACGTCTGCGTCGGTGCAGTTGGCGAGAAGCAGCTCTGCGACGTGCCGCAGATCCTTGAAATCCTCGTCGAGGTAAGTCTGGGCAGCGGTCTGCGCGCCGAGGATCTCCGGGCAGTGCGCGTCGAGGGCGGCGGCAAGCGCGACGCCCAGGGCGCTCACCGCGGTTGCGACAGAGCCAATCTGGGACAGATCGACCGCGGACATCGTGACGAAGTCCAGGCCCTGCGAGCCCCCGTTATACGAGGCGCAGTACGTGTTCACGAGGGCCTGGCAAACCTGCGCGGGCGACATCGTCGGGTTCGCCGACACGACCGCCAGGAAGTCGTCGTAGGGGAAGCCGTCCCAGGGGATCGTCTCCTCCGAGCCCACCTGGTAGCTCACCGAGTTGCGGTCCTGATAGGCGACCTCGGCCATCTGCATCAGGCAGGCGTCGTAGGCCAGGATGTCGAGCTTGCGGCCCAGGACTCCGCTAATCTGGGACAGCGCCTGAGCGACCTCCCAGGTGGCTAGGTAATCGCCGCTCGTATCGTCGTAGCAGACGCCCTTGGAAGGCCTGGGGCGCGGACCTTTCTTCCAGCCGCTGCCGTGGTCCCACAGGATGAGCAGGTAATGGTCGGCGGGGTAGTTGGCGATGGCCCACTGCGCGAACGCGACCAACGCGTCCGGGTTGCCCATGTTCACCTCGCCAAGGTCGGCGAGGAGTGTCGAGTTGATGGTGCTGGTATCGGTGTCGTGCACGATGCGGTAGCGGCGCGTGCCGGTCCAGTCGCCGTTGGTGGTGTCATACCAGGGGGAGCGATCGAACTGGACCAGGATGTTCAGGTCGGCCGAGGAGCCGACCTGCTCCATCTCGTTGATGTCGTCGATGCCGGCGTCCTCGAGGTCGTTGTCGCCGTCGAGGTAGACCATGACGGTCCATTTGGCCGCCTGGGCAGCGGCCTGCCGGCTCGCGCCGGCGACGAGCACGAGGCAGAAGAGCGCAACGACCAGGGCGACCCGGCCGCCCCACCCACAGCCCCTAGTCATCTCACCGGCCTCCTTGAGCGGGCCCTACCGACGGGCCCGTCGTCCGGCTGTTCGACGAGCCTTCCAGATCTCCTGTCGAGAGCTGCCGCGTTGGTGCCGGCCGGGACCGGGGCGCGTCAGCGCTGGCCGGCTTCCAGCTTCCTGGCGGCCAGGTAGGCGCGCCGGCGCAGGTCCAGGTCTTCAGGGCTCACCCCGGCTGCCAGGCTCTCCTCCACCTGGTGCCAGGACCGGCGGATGAGGCTCAGGTCTGGGAGCGTGGCCGCCGGGCCGCCGTACATGGCGTTGGCATACGCCCACGTGAGCACCATCATTGGCTCCGTCGCCCGGGGAGCGGTCTCGCGGATCGTGTGGGCGTACTCGAACGGCGTCTGCCCTCTGGCGCGGCCGTGCCCGAGCATCTCCGCGGTGTTGAGAACGAGGTGGTAGGTGCGGATGATCGCCTCCCGGGGCGACAGGCGGCCGATCACGTCGGGGTGCTCGAAGACGTCGAAGAAGGGGTTCTCATCCCCGAGCGGGGCCGCTCGGGCCGGCGCCCTGGCGGTCGGTGGCGGCGTCAGCCATCTTCGCAGCGCGGCCATCGCGCGCTCCCACGCGGCCACGAGCCGCGCGAGCAGCCGAAGGAGCAGACGCGTCGGGCGGCTGCGGCGAAATCCCCAGATCATGACGGCCAACAGAAGCAGGAGGAGGAAGAGGAGCCACAGGGCCAGCACCCCTCGCGGCGCGCCCTGGGCCCACAGCGCAACGGCCCGCAGACCGGCGGAGGCGCGGGCAGCGAGATCCTGGGCTCTGCTCGGGGCAGGCTGCGCGGCCTCGCCGGCCGCGGTCGCGCTCCCGGTGCGGGTCTGCGCCTGACGCTCCCGCGCCGAGCGCAGGGGAGCGATGGCGGCGACCGCGGCGCACAGCGCCACCGCGATCACGGCGGCCGCGATCCAGCGACGGTAGGACTCCCTCGGCATCCGAAGATTCCCGCTGAGGGACGACCGCGAGAGGGAGCTCACCCGCTCAACGAACATCAGCCCCAGCGCCAGCAGCACAACCGCAACGGCCCAGGCCGTCGGGTCAGGGGCCCACCGCTCGCCTCGGGACCAGGCTGCGCCCAGGCCGAGGGTCAAGAAGGCGAGCATCAAGGCGAACGCCAGCCCGCCTCGCGCGTGTGCCGCCCGCCGGCCGCGCGGCATCAGCTGGACGCTCTCGCCGGAGGCGCCGTCGCCCATCTCCGCATCCGCGGCGATCCACGGCAGGAAGCGCCCGATGAACACAATCTCCGCGCCGGCCGCCACGCCGCACAGGGCGGCCGACACCAGGTCCACGCGGTCCGCCACGAAGGCCAGGGCGCCGGCGGCACCCGCGGCGCCAAAGGCGACCATCACTAACCTGCCCAAACTCGACCATCCGCGGCGCCGCGCATGCCCGAACCCGGCCGTGACAACGAGGAAGGCGCCGGACGCGAGGGCGCTCACAAGTCCTGCCCTGGGCGCAAACCACAGGAGCGCGAGCGCCGGGTAGGAGACGATGCAGAGCACAAGCCAGGCCGACCACGACCACAGCTCGATGCGCATCCGCTCGCGCGCGACGCTCCCACTAGGCATCGCCGCGACCTCCCATGCTGCGCACGGCTTCGGCGCCGTCAGATGCCCAGTTCACGGATGTCGGCCTCCGATGCAACGCGCCATGCCCTGATCCCGATGGCCGCCAGCCCGGCCGCGTCGGCCGGAAGCTGCGCGCCCTTGCCGACCAGCACCACGCTCACCTCGAAGCCCGACGTGCGCAAGCCCAGCAGGGCCGAGAGGGCCTGGTCGTCCACGGCGGGTGTGATCACGATGACGAGAGAGCCCCAGGCTAGGCCCTCCTTCTCCCGCCGGATGACGTCTCCCAGGCTGTCGCCCCGGCTCAGCGCGGCGCGCCCCAGGACCGACAGGAGCGCAACCAACTGATCCCCCGCGCGGCCCGGCCGGACTCGTACCAGGTCGTCCGCGGCGTCGCCGGCCGGGTCCCTCGCCAGTGCAATCAGTCCGATCCGCTGCCGCCGGTCCAGCACGTGCCGCGCGATGGAGGCGGCGGTCACAATGGCCAGTTCGGAGGCGTCAGAGGCCTGTTCAGGAGACACGGCATAGTCGGCGCGCCGCAGATTGAGGATCAGCGTGGTCTCGATCTGCGCGGTGATCTCGAAGAGCTTGGACTGAAGTCGGCCGGTGTGCGCGGTGGCGCGCCAATGAACGCGCCGAAGCCCGTCACCGCGCTGGTATGGGCGGATGCCAACGACGAGGGTGGGATCCTCGAGCACGCGCGGCCGCGCGCGAACCTCCCCCGCGGGTCGCCGGGAGGGGAAGCGTCTGTGCTGGATGGGGACGATGCGGGGGAAGACGGTGAGGTACGAGCGACCCCCGCCCTAGGCGTGGCGCGTGGCGAGGCCGAACAGGTCGCCGGTGCGCACGGCC
>Ga0123519_10009547_pt1 | contig 14591 bp, 11 predicted proteins | sample YelNatPaOPRAMG02_FD_87396 | JGI IMG/M metagenome (GOLD analysis project Ga0123519, IMG submission 87396) | Hot spring microbial communities from Yellowstone National Park - Yellowstone National Park OP-RAMG-02 (version 2) | ecosystem: Environmental > Aquatic > Thermal springs > Hot (42-90C) ...
TAAATCACATTGGATAGGAACAGAATACGCAGATGATGTTGAACTTGCAAAAAAAAGGATATTCAGGATATACGATGTATTTTTGGGGTATGATGAATGGTACGATTTTGACGAATGGTTAGAAACTGTTTTTTATCCGAGATTTGTAGAAGATGGGAAAAAAGATGTAAGACTTACGCCCGGAGAGATATTCAGAGAACTTGGTAAAGAACTTTATAATCGTGGTGATAGAGGGATACTCGCAACTGCATATAAGAAGAAGATAGATATCTACTGTCCTGCATTTATGGATTCTGGATATGGTATTGTCTTGAATGTGGCAAACAGATTGACATTAAAGGAAAAGTACAATGCGTATATTTCGGTTGACCAGACAAGAGAGTATGATAATTTGTTAAAAGATATGATGAAATATGAGAATAGAAGCGTGATAGTTGTAGGTGGAGGAACACCAAAAAACTTTACGTTCCAGACGAGTATGTCTTTACCCACGACTAAAGATGGGCAAGATATATGTGGTTTCAAGTATGCGGTTCAGATAACAACAGATTCGCCTCAATGGGGTGGATTATCAGGTGCAACACTCGACGAAGCGGTATCATGGGGCAAGATTAAGGATGGGTCTCAGAGGACAATAGTATATTCAGATGCAACACTTGCACTTCCCTTAATTGTAACTTATGTTCTTGCTAAAAAAAATAAAAAAGATGAGAAAGAGAAAGTATCTACAAGAGAAGGAAAGAGAATAAAACTCGTAGTGCATGCAAGGTGATATCCTGGAGTCTTCTTTGAGCATCTCTGTGGATATTAAGAAAGGTGAAGTAATCAGGCGTAAACTTGCTAGTTTGGATTTATTGAGAGAAGATTTGAAGGTATTAAGGGATGAGAGTAGAGTATTTTTTCCTATCAAAGAAAAAGAAGATTATATTTTATCGATTGTGAAGGAGATAGATGAAAGTGCGTTTTCATGTGTTCGTGAATTTGAGAAGATAGAAAAGATAAGGAGTTACAAAGATATTGTAAAAGTTCCAAAGGAATTAAGCGAGTTATTACCAACCTCATTCGATGTAGTTGGAGATATTGCCATAATAAAGTTGCCTGAGGAGTTAATTTCACATAAAGATGAGATTGGGAGAGCGATACTTGAAACAAAAAAAGGGATAAAGGTAGTGGCGCTTGACCATGGAGTAAAAGGGAAGATGCGTGTAAGAGACATAGAGATAATAGCAGGAGAACGAAGAACCGAAACTGTGCATACTGAGTATGGTATTAAGTTAAAACTCGATATATCGAAAGTATATTTTTCGCCTAGGTTAGCAACCGAGCGATTTCGGATTTCGAAACTATCGAAAAATGAACGAATACTAGACATGTTTGCAGGCGTGGGTCCTTTTTCGATAATGCTTGCAAAATATTCCAAGGTAAAAGTGATTTATTCTATAGATATCAACCCAGATGCGATAAGATTCCTCAAAGAGAATATAGAAATGAACAGAGTAGAAAATATAGTTCCCATAGAAGGGGATGCGCGTGCTGTGGTGCATGAGAATAAAGATATTGGCACATTCGACAGAGTGATAATGAACCTGCCGCATTCTGCATACGAATTTCTTGATGTTGCGTTAGAAGTGAGCAAGAAGGGAACTACAATCCATTATTATGAAATTATGGAAAGAGAAAAGTTAGAAAAAAGAAAAGAAGAGATTATAGAAAGATTGAGAAAAGAAGGAGAATTGAGAAAAAAAGGAGAGAAAGATAACGAGATATATTTGGGGAAAGAGAGTTGTATAGTGAGTACAAGGGAAGTGCGTAGTTATTCGGCGAGCGAGGCACATTTTGCATTCGATATCTTGGTAAAATAAGAGCGCATAAAATTCCCCATGGATTGCACAAATTGCCTAAGTGTAAATAAAAATAAATAGAGCGAGAACGTTCTTAAAAATATGGTTCAAGTTGCAGTAAGATTCTATGTTACAGGGACGGTAATTGGTGTAGGATATGAGATGTTAGTTAAATTAGAAGCGCATCGGCTTGGGGTGCTTGGTTTTGTACGTGAATACGATGATGGTATAGAGGTTCTTGCGAGTCTCGAATCAGAGAAATTGGAAGAATTTAGAAAGGCAATATCGAAACGTTCCAAGCCTGATGATTTTGCTGTAATTAATGTAGAAAAGATAGAACAGTATCTTGAAGGCGAAGATAAATTCATAAACAAGCCTGCGAAATTCGATAAGTTCGAAATAAGGTATCCTTATGAGATGAATCAATTCGAGAGAGCAAAATTAGAATACGAGATGATGAGGCTGTTAGTAGAATCAGAGAATTACAGAAACCTTCGCAGATTGCGCGATGAGATAAGAGAGATTAAAGATGAACTTCAGGGAATACATTCTTGTACAAGAAAATCGAATACAGAGGAGAACCAGGGGAATAAGACGCTATCTGAGATGAACACGGAATTGAGAAGAATAAGAGAGAGCATACGTGAGATTAAGGAAGATTTGCATAGAGAAAAATACGATGTATCTTATGGGAATATGCAGAGAGGAAATCGTGAGAGAATAAAAGAAAAGAAGAGAGAGAAAAAAGATGGGAGCGACCCCTCATATCTATGATTACCATGGTCGATATTGGTCAAATAGAATTTATTTAATATTTATTTAAATCATCAAAAAATACATAAAAGAAGATAAAATAGGATAAAAAGTTACTCTTTTCTAATTTCGAGCATGGTGCCTATCATGAATAATAGGATACCTGCATAGGCTGTCCAGGAACTGTATTTTATTTGTTCTTCTTGTGGAATGAACGAGAGTATAGACGAACTTGGTCCTGCAGAGACTGAAACAACCATAAGGAAGCCTATTATGAATACAATCAGACCGAGTACCATCGTAAGGAAGCCTATTGCGGTAGGGATTGAAGTCTCTTCTTCGTCTATATCATGTGAAGTTTCTGAAGACTGTAATCGTGATAATCTGCGTTTTTTCTTCAATTCCTCTTTGTATTTCAAAGCCTCTTTGTTTTCAGGGTCGAGTTTAATTGCCTTATCGAGGAATTCGTTTGCATGCTCGTAATCTAACGAAAGTTTTGCGCTCTTTAGAATAGCCTTACCTTTGCCGCTCCAAGCCCTAGAGTTCGTAGGGTCGATTTTTGCTGCTTTATTGAAATGTTCGAGCGCGGTGTCGTAATCTCCCGCATTAAAAGCATCGTTCCCTTTTTTAATATAATCCTCTGCGCTCTCAGCCATGTAAATCTCCTCGCCTAAATATCGCTTTTTACCTAAATAACTTGCTATGCACGCTTAATATTCACGCTTAACATTCCCAATACGCCAAGATATAGGAATAGAGATTGAAAGGAAGATAAAAGCAATTGGATAAAGTATGATTTCTTCTAAGTTCTCTACTTTTCGGTAGGCTCCGAGAAATTTTATACAATCAGACCAGTAGGTAACGTTTTGGTAATTTACGCGAAGGTAAAGATAGACTGTATGAGAATAATGAAAATCCCAGGAAAGATTAGTGGAAATCATCCAATATTCGTTACGAAAAAGTGTCGATAAATCGATATTTATATTCTGAGTTTGTAGAAGTTTCATCTTATCTTTGATATCATATGGATAAAGAGAACCTTTTTCATTTTCGTAAAGCAAGAAGTCGCATTTGAAAGAAGTAATCTCTTTGGTTGCAACGTGTACTATTTCATCATTTCTTTGACCGATGTATTTTACTGGCGTTATATCTGGGTATGAGGATACACTCCAAGCCTTACTCCAAGCCTTTATGATTACATCTATATCTTCGAAGAAGATAAGAGATTGTCCTTTCATTGAAAGATTTAGTTCGACGAAATAATATGGAGAAGAGAGTTCGTTAAATCTCAAGTTGAATTCGTAGATTTTATTGAATATGGCGTAGAGGTCGCCGATTTCTACACTCCAATTTGCGACTTCGATTGAGGTCTTGGTATTGTAATTTAAAAAATAAGGTTTATTATAACTTTCGAATAGGGAGACATGCAGAGATACGTTCTCGTAGTTAGATACCGAATATACAAATACTTTGAATTTAGAATCCAAGCCGGGCTCTATCTCTGCCTGAGGTTCGAGATGAGCAACAGCACCTACAAAATATACTCCATAGAAAGTAAAAGAAGAAATATTTATTAATTCCTCGTTATGAATGTCAAATCCGAATAAGTTTGAGTATGGCAAGAGTTGGTTACCCATGTATATCCTAAAATAGAGTGTTTCAAATTGAGCAATATGTGCACTTTTTGAATATCGTTTAGGCGGAGAGAAGGTAATACTTACTATCTTTGATTCGTATGGTTGAAGTGAGATTTTGATGTCTCTAAATCTTTTCTGTACGGAAACTGAAAAAAGATTTAACTCATAAGGCGAATAATTAGTAAAATTAGCATAGATTGTAGAATTAGAATAAAGTTCAAAATAACCCAAGCCCTGGTTGGTACAAGGCGAAAGTATCTTTGCAGATATTTCAGGGAGGAAACTAACGATTATTTCTTTCTCGAAAAATAGAGAGCCATCGAGAATAACGCTTAGTAAAAAATAACCTTTTGCGATATGTGAATTGTGAGGTTTTAGTTCGAAAGTTCCCCTCAAGTTTGAGAATGGAAAGAGTGTATAATTTTGAGTTGAGTTACCTAAAATATCGATTTCGGCATAACTTTGGTTACTTTGGTTATGTTCATTATTCGATTTTTTCAAGTTTTTCAATTCTATGTTAAGGGGTATGTATTCGTTAACCAGGTTCTCAGCAGAGAAATTAACAGATATAGTTTGGTTGTACATGGCGAGATACCTATCCTTTTCGATTGTGAAAATGACTTTTGAGTTGTTCTGAGAGATTCCATTTTCAGAATGAAATATTAGAAAGATAGATGCAAGATATATGAATAAAATCAGGGTAGTTAGTAAGCGTCTAGCCATTTTGAGACCTCCATATAATTCAAAGAGAAGAGGATAGAGATGCATAAAAATGAGATTACGAATAAGAAATTAAAAGCAAAAAGTGCGAATGGAATAAGGATGAAAGAGGAAAGTAGCGAGTATCTTTTCTTCGAATTAAGATAAGAGATGAGGATTACAATACAATTTGTAGAAACGAAGAGGAGTATAGATGATATTAAAGGATATGCGAAATGGTATAGAGGAATTGCAGAAGAATAGGACCAGAAGAATGAAATTGAAAAAAATCCTGGAAGTGTAAGTGTAAATATAGCAAGAGGGATTAGGGTTTTTGAGAAGATATTTTTCCAAGGATTAAGCCAAAGGAACGCCAAGCCAAAACTTCTATCGCATTGAGCACAATCGAACGAAAAAAGAATTGCAGATAACTCTGCGAATAGAAAGAGATACAACGAAAAATCTTCTATATATGATGAATGTAGATGAATTTCAGAATTGATATCATCAAGTGCCTTTTTATAAATAAGTAAAAAGAAAAGAAGAAATAGGATTGAGAAAGTTAAGAACCGTCCATTTCTAAAAATACGAGATGTTTGGTATCTTATCATTGGGGTAAGCATGGGTGTAAGCATTGGAGCACTCGATATTTTTGTTAATGTGGGAGAAAACATTAATCGTCCTCCTCGTGTTCAAATAAATTATCGTGTTTTTTCGAAAAATTAGACAAGTTCGAGTAGGCGTTTAGCGCAGAGATTATAAGAGGGTCTTTTTCATCGAGATAAGAAAGTTTACCATTTTTGAACCAAGCCTGAGTGCCGAATTCTATCTTTTTTTCGAAAGATGCAATGATACATCCTCCATTTGAGATATATTCGTTCATTAATTCAAGTGCTTTTTTCTTTGCGATATCATTAAACGCATAAAGTGGATGGTCAAGGATTGCTATGTTGGTTCCCTGAAGTGCAATCTTCAACTGAAACATTCTTTTTTCAATTAAAGACATGGTAAATATCTTTCGAGATATCTTTCGAGCGGAATTTTTATCTTTCTTTTCATCTTCATTGTGCAATAAGATATTGTGCGATAAGGTTTCACGCGATAAGGTATCATGTGGTAAGATATTATGGAGGAGTGCAAATTCAGAAACTGTAAGAAAAGGTGGGGGAAGTGAACGAGCCATGAACCCTATTTTGCCATTGAGTTCTACAGAGCCGAAATAAGGACGCAACCCCATAATAGCCTCGAAGAAAAGATGAGATTCTTCACAATCTAAGATACCGAGCGATTCGCCTTTTGATAACTCAAGATTTATGTATGCAGCCGGTCTGCCTTTTGTACGAACGAGTAACTGATTACATCTTATGAGAAACATATCATTTACCTATAAAGAAGATGTGGATATTACATTTTACTATAAAACAAAAGATGTATGGATAGAATAATTATAGAATAATAGATAGGAAAGATGATAGATAGTTTTATTAGATAGTTTAGTCTTTTTGAAAGACAAGAAATAGTTGGTAAGAGATAAGGTAGAGAATTGGCATTTGGGCGAGTGAAAATGGCAAGACCAAAAGGGAGTAGGAAGACCAAGGCGGGTGCTGATAAAGTTAAGAGAGAGACAGAGACACAGAACGAGGATATATCAGGAAATGGAGCAAAAGAAAGCATAGAAACAGTAAAGGAAGTTCAGAATGAAAATACCGAAAATGGAAATTCAATTTCAAAAAATGAAAATGGCGTTGATACAAATCTAGATCCTACCGTAGATAAAGTGGATAAGGACGAAAAAAATGAAAAAATGGAATCGAAAGATGATAAGAATATAGATGATAAGAAGATAGAAGGAAACAACAGCGGCTTGGGGAGAGCAGGGACGAATGCAGAATGTGCAGTCGAAGTAGGAGCAAAGAAAGATACTACCAAGTTAATGTATAAATATATAACTGCGCTCCATAGAAAAGAGAAACCGAAAAAGAAAGGTGAAGATAAAGAACAGGTGCCACTTGAGAAACTCGAGGAATTTGAAAGGATTGAGAATGAACTTAGCGCTGCAAAATCTGAATTGGAGAAATTCCAAAATCGAACTAAAGAACTTGAAGAGGAGTTAAAGAAGCGTTCTGCGGAGATACTTGAACTTCAGGGCAAACTTCAGGATGCTTCAGATAAAGCGATTGAAGAAGAAGATGAAGCAATATCAAAAAAGAGTGAAAGAATTGAAGAGATAAAAAGTATTCTTGAAAAAACAAGCGGTTCTGAAAGAGAAGCATTAGAAAAGGAACTTGAAACACTTACAGAATTCGTAGATGGAATAAAACGCAAGAAAGAAGAACGAGAAACTCTGCAAAGACTTTCAGACGAGATTAAACGCAAAAACGAAGAGATAGAGAACCTAAAAAAGAGCAATCTTGCAAAGATGAAATATATAGCGGCTATGCAGAGGCGTCGTGCAGAAGAGGAGAATCAAAGAATAAAAGCAGAGGTTGAAAAGGAAGTTCAAAAACGAAATGAACTCCTTGAAAAGATAAAGAAACTCGAAGAAGAGTTGAAAAGAAAAGATGAAGAGATTCAGAAAAGTAAAAGTGGATTACAACCTGCAATCCAGCATGATGTGCAAGTTGTACAATCCTCTGACCCTCAAATAGAAGTGAAACTTAAGGCGTATGAAGAAGAGTTAAATCGGTTAAAGGAAGAGATTGCAAAAAAGGATGCAGACCTTGATACTTTAAAGAAAGGGAATGTTGCAATGATGAAATATGCAACTGCCCTTCAGAAGAAAAAGTTTGAGGAAGAGATTGCACAAATCAAATCACAACTCGAAGATGAACGTGCAAAACGAGTTGCTGCAGAAGATGAACTGGAAAAGATGCGTGCACACACCATGGAAATTGCAACTAAAGGGATGGATGCAGGACAAAAACAGTATTTTGAAGGAAAAGAGAAAGAGATAGTTGCAAAGGAAAAAGAACTTCTTGAAAAAGAAAAAGAATTGAGAGAGATGAGAAAGAACTTTGAGACAGACAGTATAAGATTAAAAGAAATGGAAGAGCGTTTGAAGAAAAATGAACAGGAATTGCTCATTCTAAGAGAAGAATTAGAAAGGAAATCGAAGACAATCGAACAGGAGAATCTTAGAATTCAGAAGAAGGAAGAGGAGTTAAACAAATTGAAAGATATGCTCGGTAAAGAGGTACAGTCGAAGGCATCAACTCCAAGTGTAACTGAAGGAGATGGAGATGCTGCACAGTATAAGAAGCAGTCTGTTGCAATGATGAAATATGTAACTGCACTTCAGAAGAAGAAACAGGAAGAGGAGTTAAAGAGTTTGAAGGAAGCGCTAGAGAACGAGATAAAACATAGAAACGAACTTGAGGCTCTTTTGAAGAAGAAAGATGAGGAGTTAAAGCTAGTTAATGCAGGCGCAATAGGTCCAAGTGGTGCAGATGTTGAGAATATAAAAAAGAGATATGAATCCGACTTGAAAGCAAAACAGGATGCATTAAAAGAAAAAGAAATGGAGAATGAGAAACTAAAAGTTGAGTTAGAAAAAGCAAAGAAAGACCTTGCAGAACTTGAAAAGGAGATAGTGAGCGGGACAGGAACTGCTGTTGATGGAAATACAAGTGAGCAATTAAAGGCAAAAGATAACACAATAAGGATACTTGAAGATACTTTAAGGGCAACAAAATTGGAACTGAAAGATGTAAAAGAACAATTAGAGTTTAAACTACAGGAACTCGATAAATTAAAGGAACTTGTAAAGTTTAAAGAAGATGAATTTAACAGATTTGCAGCTGACCTTAGATATAGAGAAGAAAAGACACAAAAGGAACTTGACTATCTTAGGCAACTTCAGCATAAGATGGGGGATATTACAAAAATTGATGATTTAAAGAGAGAGATAGAGAGGCTTGAATTTGAAGTAAAGAAGAAAGAAGAGGAAATAAAGGCAAGAGAAGAATATCTTAGAAATAAAGAGAGGGAATTGCAGATAAAAGAACAGGCACTTGTTGAAGAGGATTTGAAGAAAGCAGAAAAATCAAGGACTTTGGAGATACAATCTCAGAAAGCAAAGACTGGGACAAGCAGATTGGATGACCTATTATTTGGTGGTTTACCATACGGTTCAAATTCTCTACTTATTGGACCTCCATTTATAGGAAAAGAGACTGTGATGTATTGCTTTATTTGTGAAGGTATAAAGAAAGGGATTCCGGCAATAATTCTTACCACAGATGCGTCTCCTTCGGATATAAGAGAAGATGCAAAACAGGTATTAGGAACATTCGAGGATTATGAAAAACTCGGCTTGGTAAAATATATCGATACATATTCAAAGAGCATGGGTATCGAGGAACAGGACCCAAACGCGTATTATGTAGAGAATGTAAATGACTATAAGGAGATATTGAAAGCAGTTGAGCAGGTAAGCAGAGCCATAAAAGAAAAGAGTAACACCTACAGAATGGCAGTCTGCTCTCTTTCTACTCTAATTACTTATTCAGATACTACACAATGTTATAGGTTCTTGCAGACTTTGACTGGAAAGAACAAGAGAGCAAAAGTAACCACGGTATATACGATAGATAGAGGAATGCATTCAGAAACAGAGATACAAATGCTTGGGCACGTCATGGACGGGTCTATTGAGTTTAAGCAAGAAGGTACGAAGACGCAACTCTCGATCCAAGGTATATGCGATGTTCAGTCTCGTGCATGGATACAATACTCCTATTCGAAGAGTGGTATCAACATAGGTTCGTTCTCGCTTGATAAGATTAGGTAATTGTCATCCAACCAAGCCTGTATTCCTTTTCATTTCTTTTTCTTCGAATTTCATACAAATAAGATATAGAATATAAGAGATAGTTTTTAAGACATAGTGTTTTGATTAAAAGAAAAAAGGAGATTATCTTTGCATTATGGGATTACGGCATGCGATTACGGCTTGGCTCTGTTTAGTACCCTTGGGAATGGAATAGAATCTCTGATATGTTCTAATTTGCAAATCCAGAATAGAAACCTTTCGATGCCCAAGCCAAAGCCTGAATGTGGAACAGAGCCGAACCTGCGCAAGTCAAGATACCATTCGTAGTTTGCAAGAGGTATGTTCTCTTTCTGTAGTCTTGCCACAAGTTTGGCTACATCAGTTTCTCTTTCAGACCCTCCGATAAGTTCTGGGTATCCTCCAGGTGGAAGTAGGTCTGCACAAAGGACGGTTTTCGGGTCGTCGGGGTTCTCTTTCATATAGAACGCTTTTAGGTCCTTAGGAAAGTTCATGACAAATACAGGTTTTTCTTCCTCTTGTGTAATTGCCCTTTCCTCGTTTGTGCCAAAATCATCGCCGAACTTAAATTCAAATCCTTTATTTTGAAGTATCTTTACAGCATCGTAGTAGGTAATTCTTTTGAATGGTGGCTCGACTTTCTTTAACTTCTCTAAATCTTGCCCAAGGAAAGTTAGTTCTTCTTTGCAATTTTTTAATACTGATTGAACCATATGCGAGACAAGTTCTTCTTGAATCTTGATGTTCTCGTTATTATCGACCCAAGCCGCTTCTTCCTCTAAATGCCAATATTCTGCAAGATGTCTTAAGGTACGGGATTTCTCTGCCCTGAATGATGGCGTTAAACTCCATACGCGTTCGAGTGAGAATATCAATGCCTCAAGATACATTTGTGCGCTCTGTGAAAGATATGCCTTTTCGCCAAAGTAGTTTAGATTAAATAAGGTAGAGCCACCTTCGCATGCGTTCATGGTAATTATAGGGGGTGTAACTTCAAAAAACTCGTTTTTATCAAACCATTCTCTTGCAGATCGAAGAAGTGCAGATTTTACACGCATAACTGTAGTAAGGTGTCTTGAACGAATCCAAAGATGCCTATTGTCAAGTAGAAATTCTTCTGATTGGTATTCTGTAATAGGGAACTGTTCAGAAATGCCCACGATTTCGATAGCATCGGCTTGGAGTTCATGTCCACCAGGAGCACGAGCATCTACAGTAACCAAGCCATGCAGTTTTACAGAAGCCTCGATTTGCAGTTTCTTTGCCTTTGCAAAAGATTCCTCACCAACTTTTGATATGTCTATTACAGATTGAATTATTCCCGTGGCGTCTCTTACAATGATAAATCTAAGTTTATTAGTCCCTCTTTCTCTATAAACCCAACCTCGAATTGAGACTTTCTGTCCATCGTATTTACCTGCTATTATATCACCTATATGGACAAACGAACCTTCAATAGCCATGAATTCACCAACCCTGCATTTAGTTCCTATTAAAAATAGTTATGCAAGATGGGAAAATATTTTAGAAAAAATATTTGAGAAATCAGATAGTGAGACAATCGTATATTTAGCACGAATTAAGCACTATATATGCATGATAAAAGATTGTGAGATAAAGATTATTTGAGAATTCTAGTTTCGATGTTCCCTTTTGTACGCTCATTTAATCTCTCAAGGAAATCGGTTTGCATGCCTGCAGGAAGTTCCACAACACCAATCCAGGAACCGTTTTTTTGCCATTCTTCTTTTTTGATTTCGCCGAATGCCTTTATGTCTGAATAGATCCTTCCGTATTCTTCGCCAGGAACTCTGATTGCAATCTGCACTTTTTCAAATCTTATAGGTAGAATAGGTTTAAGGGCGTTCAGCACTTCTTTAACTTGCACTTCGACGGGTTTGAACGGGTCTATCCTTACCTTTGCTTCTTCCATAGCAAGTTCGATTCTTGCAGGGGGATGTGGTGTGCGTGTTTGCGGATTTATTGCATTGCGTGCTATCATTGTAATTATTTGCTTTCTTTTAGTTTCCTGAAGTTCTTTTCTTTGCTCTGCAGTAAGATGTACTTCTCCTTTTAGAATTATTTGTTTTGCAATTTCAAGCACATTCGTAGTTCCGAATACTTTTTGCATTTTTTCTTCAGATGCCCTATCGCCTTTTTTTGCATCTTTGAATATGTCGTCTATAACCAGATTCTCTTCTAGGTTTACCTCTTTACCTAATTTTATGTCCATGGCTGCCTTCGGATGTATGAGGATTTCGAACTTCTCACCTTGGGTTTCTAATCTTGCCACAATCGCATCTTCTATGCTTACCATATTGCTCACTCCCTTAAATTCAAGTCAAATCGCAGTCGAATCCAAGCCAACTCCAAGCCTACTGAGTATCTTCTATCAAACATTTATCATTTTCCATAGGAACAATTTTAAGTATCCTTGCATATTTTGCATATCAGAGTTGCATATATTGCGTATATACATACCGCACCTATTTGAAAAAATAAAGTAAAAAAGGAGGATGTGAAATATGAAGATAAAAAGCCCTGCATTCGAGGAGGGAGGATTTATACCTGCAAAATACACCTGCACCTCAGACGATGTGAATCCACCGCTTTTATTCGAGGATGTGCCGAGGAATGCAAAATCGCTCGCACTGATTTTTGATGACCCTGATGCTCGTGGTTGGGTCCATTGGATTCTTTGGAATATCTCGCCAGATACCAAGAGCATTAAAGAAAATAGCGTTCCTGAAGGAGCGGTAGAAGGTAGAACCACATTCGGAACCACAAGATATGGTGGACCTTGCCCACCTACGGGCACGCATAGATATGTATTCACTCTATATGCGCTCGATACCGTCCTCGATTTAAGAAAAAGTGCAACAAGAGCAGAACTTGAGAGAGCAATGATTGGACATATAATCGCAGAAGCAAAATTGATTGGAAAATATCATAGGTAAGTTTATTGATATTTACAGATAGAATAGTTAGAGATAACATAGAAAAGAAAATATGATTTGATAGGATGGTTAGAGCGTGTTAGAGAGTGCCATAGCCGAGCACTCTGCTTGATTTTGAATACAGGTCTAAGAGCACTATGCGTTCTGGAGAATCAAGAGCAATAGGTTGTTCGAATGTAAGTTTGACTTTACCAACTTTACCTGCTGCAATAGTTCCTCCCTCAATCGATTCAACTCTCGCGGGTTTTATCTGTAATCCCACGACTACATGGACAACCATATCCTTCTGCAAGGTGCTTTTCCAGAATTTAGACACATTCAAATTAAATTCAATTTCTTTTGATGTTTTGAGAGTTCCTTCCGGCGCAAGGACGTAACCTCGCTCGAACTCAGATGCGTCTATGTTTTTCAATGCAAGACCTACTCTATTTCCAAATGAGGCTTCTGTAACATCTTTGTCATGAACCTGAATTGACCGCACGGTAGTCTTTTTTCCTATGGGTAATACTTCCAAGTTATCATGTTGTTTTACAACACCTCGTTTTACGCATCCTAAAATAACAGTTCCTACGCCTTTTACATTGAAGAAATGGTCAACCGGAACTTTTACGTTTCCCTCAATCGGCGGTAGGTTGTAATCAACAAAGATGTCGTTAAGTTTATTTGGGTCTCGTTCGACAAACTCAAAATTTTGAATTGATGTTCCAGAGATAAATGGTTTAATTTCTTCGGCTTGGATGTAATTCTGTAATATTATGTAACCTCTTTTTATCTCAAACGCATCGAGGGCAACTATGCATTCGCCGAGTATTTTATCTTTCTTATCGATAACAAGAACAGCAGCATCTGCCATTCCAAGTGCAATTGCTAAAGATTGGATTTTTTCAGGATATCTCGAAGGCTCGATATATGTGATTCCTACTTCGCCTCTTTTTAAATTGTAAAATGTTACGTCAGATGTTGTTCCTTTTTTACCTAATTCGCTCCCAAGTTTTGCATCACCTATTATTGCAACCGTCATACCTTTCATGTTCTCACACACATATTCTAACGCACATTAATGCATTTTTTTAATATAAGGCTTGGCGTAGTATAAGACTTGGCGTAGGTAATGCTTCACTGAAGTATGACTTGAGGAATGCTTGACTTAAATATGAGGTAGGTAACGCTTAACATAGTCATTGCGTATATGCCCTTTCTGTATATGCTATCGCATATGCATATAGAGTACGTGCTCCGATTGTGAAAACTGTGAAGAGGATATAGGAGAAAATGAGATTAGATAAGAAAGAGATATGGTTTTATGAATCAACCGATGATAGTAGTTCATGGCGGAGTGGGCTCGCCTAGGGATTGGGATGATGGTGTAAAGAAAGCAGCAGAAGTCGGATATGAATCACTTTGTAAAGGTGCAAGTGCAATAGATGCAGTGGTAAATGCAGTTGTAGTTTTGGAAGACGACCCGAGGTTTAATGCAGGGACAGGTTCTTTTTTTAAACTTGATGGTACAATCGAGATGGATGCTGCGGTAATGGATTCTGATAACAACATAGGATGTGTAGCAGCAATTCAGAAGATAAAGAATCCAATAAAAGCCGCCAGATTGGTTGCAGATTCTCCGCATTGCATATTAGTTGGTGAGGGTGCAACTGAGTTTGCAATAAAGATGGGCTTGGAGACAGGTAATTTGGTTTCAGAGAGAGCACTTCGGAAGTTGGCAGAAGTTCATGAAAGACTCAAGAATAAAGAATTGCCTGCATGGGCTTGGAAATGGAAAGAATATAGACTTAATCCATTTAATTTAGTTGGGACTGTGGGAGCAGTTGCATTTGATAAGAATGGGAGATTTGCAGCGGCCTCATCTACAGGCGGTACCTCGATAATGCTCAAAGGTAGAGTTGGAGATTCACCGATA
>Ga0123519_10009552_pt1 | contig 14585 bp, 10 predicted proteins | sample YelNatPaOPRAMG02_FD_87396 | JGI IMG/M metagenome (GOLD analysis project Ga0123519, IMG submission 87396) | Hot spring microbial communities from Yellowstone National Park - Yellowstone National Park OP-RAMG-02 (version 2) | ecosystem: Environmental > Aquatic > Thermal springs > Hot (42-90C) ...
GGAACGTCACCGTGGTGGTGAACGGGGAATCCGTAGAACCCCCCCGGGGGGCGGTTTCCATAAAGGAGGGAGTCATCGAGGGGAGGATTCCCTTAGCCTCCAGGAGTCCGGTGAAAGAGATAGGCCTGGTTCTTGATATCGGCGGAATTCGGGTCTCTTCATCGGCTTTCACCGTGCCTTTCCTTGAGCTCCATCCGGAGAACCTGAGCGGCCTGGCAGGAGAGAAATACGGGTTCTACGTGGTGGCTGAGAATTGCCCAGCTCAGGCGGTGTACCTCTGGGATTTCGCTGATGGGAGCGTTACCGAAACCGGGGGGACCTCTCTTTCCCATGTGTATGCGAAAGAGGGAGAGTACCACCTCCGGGTTACGATGCAGGACCCCGGCACAAAGAGCATCCTCGCCATTGCCCGGGGAAAGGCCTACATCCTGCCTGCTCAGGCTGAGACCACCCCAAAAGAGGGGCCCCTGACTCCAGACCTCTCACCGCCGGTTGAGGATGAGAAGGCTCACCGGCAGAGAATCCTTGCGGAGTACCGTTTGTTGTACCCCGAGTTCCTGCCCTGGTTTTACAACTATAGAGGGCGGATCGAGCTCATTGCCAATGCCGAGGAGGTCGGCCCAGACCTCTACCGGGTGGCCTACAAGCTCTGGCAGGTTATCGAGGAGGGCCCAAGAAAGGGCGAAGAATACGTGGCGGCGTATCTCAATTTGAATTTTACTCTGGAACAGCTTGAAGCCGATTTGGCACTCATGGAAAAGAAGCTGGGGAAAGAGTGAAACCCTGACTTTCAGGGAGAGACCTGTATCCTGACTCCGGTGTCGGAAACCTCAAAAGAAGAAAGGCCCTGCACCTACATGAAGAGGAGCACGAAGGGAACAAAGATGCTTCAGGCATATTCTTGGAGGTCCTCACCTTTTGAGTTTCCCCACAAGGAGTGCCATCGGAAAGCTCGTGAGAATCCATGGACTCTCGAAGGAGGGAGGACTTCTGAGTCCTCGACTGTGCTTTACCCCACCCTGTGGCCGTCACCTGCAAAAGATTGCATAGCCCGGAAGGCAGATCCAGAAGACCCACAAAGATCCGAAAGCCTTGCTGGACCCCGGAGCTTGTGGAGGGAATCCAGAAACTCCGGGAGGAGTTCCCACTTCTTCGAAGGCAAAGCCTCACTGTCCTCCTCAGGAAAGAGGGTTTCACTGTTTCTTCCTCCACCGTGGGGAGGATCCTCAGGTATCTCAAACCCCGGGGTCTCCTCAAAGAGGGAGAGAAACCGAGGAGGGTTTCTCTCCAAAAAGCCCACGGGAGAATCAAAGACCCCATGCCCAGAGAAAGCCCAGAGACTCCGAAGGTGGTATCCCCGGGGACCTCATCGCCATCGATACCTCAAAAGTCACCCCCTTCCTGGAAAGGTGTAGAGGGAATTCCCGCGAAAGCGTCCTTCCTCCGAGGTCTCCTACATCCGTGGAGTGGTGGAACGGCTCAATCGGACCTTCCGGGAGGGTTCTCTGGCCCTCCGAGGATGAGGTGGACCTTGGAACCATGAGGTTCCACCTCAAAAAGTGGACGGAAGAGGTGGAGAATAGGAAAAGACGAGACTCGAGCTTGGGAAGAGGAGCCCTGGGAGGGGCTGAGAAACACCGGACTTGTTTGAGGACCTGGGAGGGCGGCTGGTACAATGTTTCCTGAGGTATTTTCCTGAAGGAGGTGCTTTTGAATGAAGAGTTTTCTCAAGACGTCTGTGGTGTTTCTCCTGCTGGCTGTGTTCCTCTCCGGCTGTCGGGCGGTCCCTACTTCGTCGCCGGCCATCACCTCCATCGCCCCTGATCAGGGCTGCCCTGGAGACATGGTCACCATCACCGGGAGCGGATTTGGGGACGCCCAGGGTAGAAGTAAGGTGACTTTTGCGTCCTGCACCGAAGGCTCCCAGGTAGAGGCCAGAGTGCTCTCCTGGTCCCGTACCGAAATCCGGGTGGAGGTTCCTTATGGAGTGTGCTCCGGGAAAGTCACCGTGACCGTCAACGGCGCCGAAAGTAACGGTGTGGACTTCACTGTAGGTGATGAATGCCCTCTGCTACCTGCTCCAACCTTGACACCTGCTCCCACTGTGACACCTGCTCCAGAACCAACCTCCTCTTTCCCCTACATACCACCACCAACCAACGTTCCCCCTCCTGAACCGATACCCACTCCTAATCTCCCGAAGTTGTAGGCTGGGCAAAACCCCTGCCCCCGGAGGGGCAGGGGGTTCGCAGTCTTGCGTCTTTTTGCAGGAAAATCCCCTTTTGCCCGCTTGCGCTTCCGGCAAAAGCCTCAGGAGGGTGGTGGCAGGTGCTAACGCGCTCCCTGTGTCCCCGATAGTTCGGGAATGTGTCCTTCTGACTTCGCATGTGGAGCTACGGGCTTTGTCCACAGAACCCACCCCGGAAAGCGAGCTCCGTCAGGGCCACTGGACTCGGAGAAAGGGAGAGGGAGGATCGGGAAAGAGCGGATGACGCAAAGCTGCGGAAGAGGCGGGAAGAAAAAAACTGGCGCGCCCGGAGGGATTTGAACCCCCAACCTACGGATCCGTAGTCCGTTGCTCTATCCATTGAGCCACGGGCGCGCAAGAAATGGGGTGAGCGAGGGGACTTGAACCCCCAACACCTGGATCCACAGTCCAGTGCTCTGACCAGTTGAGCTACGCTCACCGCAAGGAGCATCTCTTATTTTACCAAATCTTGGCAAGGATGCAAGGAGTACCCGGCCATTCCCTGAGGAGTGTTCCCCCTTGCAGGCTTTTTCGGAGGAGTACAACGTCATTTTCTGCTGTGCTATACTTGGCAAGAGGACTCCCAAAGGAGGGAATCAATCCCCCTGCAGGTGCAGGTGGGCGACCGTATTCGGATTGACCCCTTTCCCGATGAGGCAGAGGTCTTCGAAATCCGACAGGGGAGTACCGGTGTCACCCTGGGAGTGATCTTCCATCCCTCTCAGAGAGCAGAGCGGTTTGTGTTCACCCCGGAGGAGTTTACACGCCGTGTGCATCGTCTTCCCTCTCTCTGGGAGGCTTTCCCGGAGAAAGCCCTGCGTCTTCGAGAACCCTGTCTCCTTTTTATCGATGCCCTCAGGATGCGCCTGGCCTATGCCTTTGACCCGTATTATGCGGTGAGTGTGACCCAGGTTGACCTTTTGCCCCACCAGGTGGATGCCGTGTACCGGCACATCCTGCCTCTGTCCCGTATTCGTTTTCTCCTCGCCGACGACCCGGGTCTCGGGAAGACCGATGGTCTTGCCCACTGCTCAAGGAATTCAAAACCCGGGAGGTTGTCCAATTGCCTGGTGGAAGCTTTTAGTCCCAGTTTATCTTTTGGAACAGTGTGGAAGGAGGGCAACTGAGTAGCTCGAAGAAGGTTTTGCGTGGGGCGAGGTGGTGAACACCTGAGTTTGCGGAGGTGGTTGCCATGGGGGATGCACTTCAGCCCGGTGACATCGTGGAAGGGGAGGTTTTCCCCGAGCCAATCCGGGTGTTACTGGTACGGCCTATAGGAACCAGTACCTGGCTCGTTGGAGGGCAAGGGCTTCGTACCCGACAATACCATGAGCGCCTCCTCAGTCCCGATCAGATTTGTTTGTTGAGAATCACCCCTGCAGAGGCGCCCTTTGATGGTGATGCTTTGCGATTCCGGTTAGGGATCGAAGCAGCTCGCCTGGGTTTGGCCTACGAGTATGACCCTTATTTTTCCCTGTCCATCGCCCGCGTGGATCCACTGCCCCATCAGCTTGAAGCGGTATACCACTATATCTTGCCTATTCCCCAGATCCGTTTCTTACTGGCTGATGACGCCGGAGCCGGAAAGACCATCATGGCGGGTTTGCTTCTTAAAGAGCTGAAGCTCCGGGGGCTTGTCACCAAAACTCTCATTGTCACACCCGCTAACCTTGCCTTCCAGTGGCAACGGGAGATGCGAGATCGGTTCCGCGAGCGGTTTGACATTATCCGCGGAGTGGATCTGAAGAATGCCTATGGAATCAACCCCTGGCAGGATAAGCCCCAGGTCATCACTTCTATGGATTGGGCAAAACGCGAGGAGGTTCTGGGGAGCCTCAGCCGCACAACCTGGGATCTGGTCATCGTGGACGAAGCCCACAGGATGAGCGCGAGCGATCCAGAACATAAAACAGAGCGTTACCGGCTTGGGGAACTCCTTTCGCAAAAGACGCACCATCTTTTACTGCTCACCGGCACCCCCCACAAGGGGGACCCCGTGAACTTCTGCCTCTTTTTACAGCTCTTGGATCGGGACGTATACGGCGATGTGCGCAGCCTTGAGGAAGCCATGAAACGCAACCACGCCCCCTTCTATCTCCGGCGTACCAAGGAGGCGCTCGTGACTTTTCCGGATCCCGATACGGGCAAGGTCCGCAGGTTGTTCACGAACCGAGAAGTGCGCACGGTCCGATTTGAATTAGACGGCCAAGAGTTCGAGTTTTACGAGGCCTTGACCCGATACGTACAGGATCAGTCGATCCGTGCAGCCGCGGACCCCTCGGCCCGCGGGCGGGCCCTGGGCTTCACAATGGCGATGTACCAGCGCCGGTTTGCCTCCAGCATTCACGCCGTTCGCCGGAGCCTTGAGCGGCGCCTTAAGAAGCTGGAGGACCACCTGCATCGTCCTCGCCCTGAAGCTGCTGTGGATCTCTCCCGTCTGGACGACATCGACGAGTTGCCGGAGGATGAAGTCGCCCGTCTGGAGGAGGAAGTGGAGGAAGCCTCCCTTCCTTCCGAATCTCAGCTCATCCGCCAGGAGATCGAGGCACTGCGGGTGCTGGTACAGCAGGCACGAGCCTTGGAAGAACGGGGGATCTCCTCCAAGCTGGAGAAACTGCGGCAGGTGCTCGTGGAGCAGAACCTTTTTGAGGACCCTCGGACCAAGCTGCTCATCTTCACAGAGTTCAAGGAAACCCTGGATTACCTGGTGGCTACCCTCAGCAAATGGGGCTTCCGGATTACCCAGATCCACGGGGGCATGAAAGTCGGAGACCGGGATACGCCGGGGACCCGGCTCTACGCCGAACGGGAGTTCCGCGAAGAGGCCCAGGTCTTGGTAGCCACCGAGGCCGCGGGCGAAGGCATCAACCTCCAGTTCTGCTGGCTTATGGTCAATTTTGACATCCCGTGGAATCCCATGCGGCTGGAGCAACGCATGGGCCGCATTCACCGCTACGGGCAAGAGCGAGACTGTCTCATCTTCAACTTCGTTGCTGCCAATACACGAGAAGGCCAGGTTCTGGAACGTCTTCTGGAACGACTCCGAGAGATCCGAAGGGAACTCGGTAGCGACCAGGTCTTTAACGTGGTCGGAGAGATCGTTCCGGCCAACTATCTGGAGCGGCTTTTTAGGGAACTCTACGCCGGACGCATGACGCAGCAAGCAGTGCTGGATCGAGTTATCCGAGACTTCGACCGGGAACGCTTTGCCCGGATCTGCCAGTCGACTCTGGAGGGGCTGGCCAAGAAGGATTTGAACCTCTCGGCTATCTTGGGCCGCACGGCCGAGGCGAAGGAACGACGGTTAGTCCCAGAAGTGGTGGAGGAGTTTTTCCTCCAGGCAGCCCCAGTGGCTGGAATCCCAGCCCCGAGGGGGCGTAACGGAGTCTATGCGGTGGGCCGCATTCCAAGGCACCTCCAGTTGGTTGGGGAACGCCTGGAGCCCCGCTTTGGTCCGCTGGGACGGGAGTATCGCCGGATAACCTTCGACAAACGGCGTCTTGCCGAAGACCCAACATTGGAATGGGTCACCCCTGGCCATCCGCTCTTTGAGGCCGTCCGTGAGGAGGTCTGGGAGAAGGTCCAGGAGGATCTTCGTCGGGGTGCAGTATTCTACGACCTGAATCGCAGTACGCCCTCCCGCCTTGAGGTCTACGCGGCCTCCATCACTGACGGGCGCGGAAACACGCTGCACCGGCAGCTCTTCGTCGTGGAAGTCGCCAGTTCGGGCGAAATGCGGCTGCGTCAGCCTACCGTCTTTTTGGACCTGGTTCCCGCGGAGGCCAAAATCGCTGCAAATCTGCCAATAACCCCTGACCGCGGAGAAGTAGAGCGATTCCTGCTGGAGAAGGGGCTTGAACCCTTCCTGCAGAAAGTCCGGCAGGAACGCCAGAAAGAGCTGGATACCATCGCCCGGCATGTGGAAGTGAGCCTTCTCACTCTCATTGACCGCCAGCAACGGCAGGTGGTTGAGCTCCTGCAGCGAAAGGAGCAGGGAGAGGATGTGGCTCTGGCCCTTGGCGAGGCCGAGCGGAGGCTGGATGAGCTGAACGCGCGGCTGGAACGGCGGCGCCAGGAAATCCAGCGTGAACGGCAATTAGCCATCGCCGATCTCACCCACATCGGCTCGGCTCTGGTCCTGCCCCATCCGGAGCGACAGAATTTTGCGCCGATGATCCGCGATGAAGAAATTGAGCGTATTGCCATGGAGGAAGCCATGCGCTATGAGCGGGAAAGGGGTTGGATACCGGAGGACGTCTCCGCCGAGGATCGCGGCTTTGACATCTTATCGCGGCACCCTGAGAGCGGCGGCGTTCGCTTCATTGAGGTCAAAGGGCGCACAGGAACGGGCCCGGTAGTCTTGACCCGCAATGAGTACAAAACGGCGGAGCGGCTACGAAACGACTACTGGCTCTATGTGGTCTTTGACTGTGCCACCATCCCGCGGCTCCTGCCCGTCCAAGACCCTGTGCGCCTGTGTTGGGAGCCAATCGTGCAAATCGAGTATTACTCGATTCAGCCCGAGAACCTGGAAAGGAGGGTGTCCAGTGACTGACCCTATAAGCGTTGGAGAGTGGAAACTCAAGGCTCTCACGGACATCTGGACCGGCGACGCTGATCGCAAGGGTGATCGGCTCATAACAACTGGCCTGCTCGGGTCCATACGCTTTTGGTTTGAGGTGCTGGTGCGGGGTCTGGGCGGCAGCGCGTGTGATCCATCGGACCACGCGAATCGATGTCCGCAGGATTCGCAAAAGAAGTCCACCGACGACGGCCACCACTGTGTGGTCTGTGAACTCTTTGGCTGCACCGGCTGGGCACGCAAGTTCCGCTTTCAGGTGCTGGATGAGAACGGCAACGTCGAGCAAAACCGGATCAAAAAGGATCAAACGGTCAGGCTGGTGTTCATCGAACTTCGTCCCATCCGTCCAGAGGAATGGGCACTTCTGGATCTCACCCTGCGTCTGATCGCCGACTATGGTGCCATCGGAGGCCACATCGTGTTCAAGCCCACCAATGAGCTCAATCGGCAGAATGAATTCCATCACAAAGATTTTGGATTGATCCAGGTTGAGTCAGCTATTCCACGTGTGCATGCGTGTACAGGGAATGAGCTCCGTCAGTACGTCAACCATGTTCGCTGGCGGCGCGTCAATCACGATGGCTTTGCCTGGGCCTCGCTTGACAACTTCTGGTGTGTGAAGGGACGGTACCTGGCGAGGAAAGATCCGAATGTTAGTTCTTATAACTATGTCATCGGTCGCCCAGAACCTAAGAACCAGTCTTCCCAGGGTGATTCGTGGATCGCCGGGAGACGGCCGAACCCAGCACAAGGCATTCTGTCGGAGAGCAAGAAGGTCTTTAGCTTCAAGGACCCGGAAAAGGCGCGGCGCACGTTCGGGTTTGTTGAAAGTGAGGAAGGTTTTGCACAAGTGCGAGAAAAGTTAGAGGGCTTAAAGTCCAGAGCAGGTAACAGAGAATCGGACCCCGGGTGGCGCGATTTTAGCTTTGAAAATGAGTTTCGAACGAAGGAGCGCATTCTGAGCGAGCTGCTTCGAGAGGAGACTGGCACATGAGCTGGGAACATTGTGTTTCTATCGCGGAGTGTGTTTCGCGAATACGACAAATCGCGCGAGAAAAGGAAGAATTGCGAAAGAAATTTGCAGAAACTTGTAATAGCGATCTTAGATTGGCGTTGTCGTCGCAATTCGTAGACTGGGTTACCGTATGGTGGTTCAGGAACGATCTGCCACGCCGGGACGACGCGAGGCATGAAGTCTATGTGCCGGTGGTCAAAGGGCTAACTATCCAGGAACCCGGGAAGATCTGTGAGGGAATAGATTTCCGACCCAACTTCAGCCAGATCTCTTCTTCATCTTGGCTTGGCCTTGAGGTAGATTTTGAGCTCCTCACCCCCTGGTACTCCAGAGATGACCGCGTCTTCCACGTGCTGGATAACCCGGTGCGCAAGGATCGGATCTTCGGTGTGCCCTACATGTCTGCGGCAAGCTGGAAGGGGATGCTCCGCTGGGCGTGTCGCATGCAGGCGGGCTTAAGGGAGCACCTGCAAAATGGAAAGAGTTTCGAAGACTGGAATGATCCGCCGTGGGTTCTGCATCTCTTCGGTCATGAGAGGGCCAAAAGCATGCATGAGGAGTTCCGCCAAGGTGCCCTCGTGTTCTACCCCACCTGGTTCGACCGCATTGGCTTCGAGGTCATCAATCCCCACAGCCGCAGGCGCCGCGCCGGCACTCAACCCATCCACTATGAGGTAGTGCCCCCGGGAGCAAGGGGTACGCTGAGCCTCCTTTACGCGCCATTACCTGGGGCAGCCAGGCAGAACGGAGTGACGGCGACTGAGGCCATCGAAAAACTGCTGAAGGCGGTTAGGGAATTGCTTACAACATACGGCATCTCCGCCAGGCGCACCGTGGGCTGGGGCACAGCCAAAATCGAGCGATGGAAGGCTTATCGGAAGGACTGTCAACCCATTGAAAAGCCGAATCTATCTGAATTCTGGAGCGAGCTGCAGACATGGTTTTCATCGGAGGTGGGACCATGAGCGCAAGCAGGTTTGGTGAGCTCCGGAACCATCGCCCCCTGTTCCTGGCCTGCGAGGCCATTGGCTGGCTGCACATGACTGGCAAGGCAAAGGCCGATTTTCTTCGCAAATACGGCGGGCAGCCAAACGATTACGACTACAGAAGGTGGTATGAACGGGAGAACCCACCGTTTCCCTGGTCCGATTTGCTCCAGTGGGTGAAGCAGAGGTACCCGCTCAGCGGGAACGCCTGGCCTGCTTCGTTGACTGAGTTCATCACCAAACATACGGAGCGCAATCCTGGTTTGCTGGGCCTTCTGCAGGCTGGCCACGGGATGGCTTCGGGCATCGAGAAAAATATACCGGCGAGTACTTCTGGCTATCTTGATCAGGATGTCACCCACATGTGGCTCACCACCGCTTTCGGTTACCCGGTGCGCAATTTGCTCCAGGACCCGCCAGAAGTGCTCACGCCGAACGGCTGGCAGCGGTTAGTCGGCGAAATCAAACATATTCTGGAACAGCTGCAAAATCTGGGTCAAACCAATACAGCCGACGCGGGAGTTTGGTGGCAATGGCGCGAGAATGCGATCGGTCCAGAGAGCTACTTACGCCGGGCCTTTCTCTCCACTCTTGCCGAAACACGTCTGCCTAACAACGACGTCACGCTCTGGGACCAATCCTACGTGGCGGCAGCGCTGTTCAAGAGCGCCGTGGCCGGGGCTGTGCTTGTGTCTTCTTTTCCTTGGGATAACGGGCAACTCAAACAAAAGACCCGCTGGCGGGTATTGACCGTGGGCTTCGGCACGCGGCATTACGAGGCCCGTGCCGTGAAAATCGGTGATTGGACCGGGGCGCATCGAGAGATTGAGGCCTTCTTTGAAGACGTGCGCAAGTTGATTGAAGTGGATCTGGCGCTGGGCAGCCTCGTCTATCGGGATGACGAGACTCTCGTGTTCACATTTCCTGGCTTGTCGGAAGATGGCAAAATTGGTCTCAAGGACGATGTAGCCGAAGAGCTCCGCCAGGGCATTGAGCAAGAGATTGACAGGTTGGCGCAACACAGAGCCTTCGAGACACCCCCTCTTTGCCGGCTTTCAGGTTCCACGCGCTCCTTCGTGGGCATGGTGAAGGAGATAAGGGAGGTACGAGACGCGCTGGCGGTGCCGGTTTGCCGGAGCTGGCAAGTGCAGTCTGACCCGGGGCAAAAGGCGGATTCCCAAGGGCTCAGGCATGTGTGTCCGGTTTGCCAGGTGCGTCTGAATGAGCCAAAGCCAGGGGACCACACCGACAACGTTCGCAAAAGCCGCGTGTGCGGAGTCTGCGAAAAACGCCGTCACGGCCGCTTGGATGCCTGGCTACAGGGCGGGGGAGAGACCATTTGGATTGACGAGGTGGCCGACGAGAACGACCGTGTGGCGCTGCTGATGTTCAACCTGGATATTGAGCCGTGGCTGGAGGGCGAGCGGGTGGATAGCCTGCGGGCGCAGAGTATTGCCGAGTGGCGGAGATTTAATCCTGTACTTGAAGGGAAGAATAATCCGGTAGACCTCATTGCGCCTGCTACATCGCTGATTAGCTACGTTAAGTCCAAGTTGTCATTGTTCGACGACAAAGACCCGGTTTTTCGATCTCTTCAAGAGGGGTATAGACACCATCGAGACCTAAACCCAAAACAACCGGATGAATCTGATGCAGAGTACCACTCGCGGCTCTGGCGAACTTACTTTCAACTGATTGTGGAAGACCGTGCCAAAGATGTTCACTGGGACGAAAAGGATTTTGACAAGAACGCTCGCTGGCTTGTTCACCAGTTCTTCCGCAAGCTTCCCTCACCGGGCCGCGTTTACCGCTTCTGGCGCAACGCAGAGACATTTTTCGGTGAATTGCTGGGACAGTTCCGTGAAATTGTCAGTGCCCACCCCAACCGCTGGTGGGTGCGGCGACTGGTGCTGGAACCGGATAACACCAGTGGCTGGGAAGACCGCGAGACTTACAGCGCGCGCTGGCGTGAGGCGCCTTTAGAACTCCTGTGGCTCAGGGGCGAAGGGTACTTTATCACCATCAGCAACCTGGCGCGTTGCCTGGAGCCTCATGAGAATCAAACAGTGCTTCAGGGGAAGCCACTCGAACTCTTTGATGAGAACGGCCGATTGCACCATCTGACCGTAAAACGAGTTGACGAACCAAGGGGCCTTGGCGTCTACACCCCACTCATTCTGCTGGACTTCAACCCGCGCCGGTTCAGGGTGTTGGTGCCGCTTAATCGTGCCACAGCGTGCATTGAAGCGGCCATCACCAGGTGGCAAGAAGAGTTCGGTCGCGTATGGGATCGGCTACCCCTGCGCATCGGGGTAGTGGCATTTCCGCGCAGGACCTCGTTCCAGGCTGTCATCGAGGCGGTGCGCAACCTGGAGACGTGGTTGGATGAGCCAAGTGGAACGGAGTGCTGGCAAGTGGATGAGGTGCAAACACGCGATGGGGTAACCAGCCTGGCTCTGAAGCGCCCTGATGGCGGGCGGGAGTGTGTGCTGGTGCCGGTGCGCTTGCCGGATGGGCGTGAGGATGTGTTCTATCCATACGTGCAGGTCGAGGACAAGGCGTTGCGGTTCCCGCGTGACTTTCAGTATCCGCAAAACGGCGCTATCTACCGTCATGTGAAGGACCTCCAAAGGGGCGATGGCGTTTTTATCTGGCCAAGCCGGATTGTAGCGATGTACCTCGATACAACCGCGCGCCGTTTCGAAAAGCCGCACATGTGGCCCCTTGCTGAGTTCCGGCACATGCGAGAAATCTGGCAAATCGTGCAGCGCACGGTGCCAAGTATAACAGCGCTGCGCGGGGCGTGGTCCGAATTGGCAGAAAAGCAGGTGCAGTGGCGTGATAGCGGCGGTCATTGGCTCGAGGATGCCGAAGAACAGTGGTGCGCTCTGGTTCGAGCTGTCCTGGCCGACCGGTGTCGGACAAAGGGTGCTGCGCTGGATACGCTTGTCGAAGCGGCGCGCGACGGCATTTTGGAGTGGGCCATTGAATGGCATCTCGCATGGCTGAAGGAAAGGGAGGGGTGGTCATGAGCAACAGCTACAAGGAATTTCGCGTGGTAGGCATGGCGCTCGACCCTATTCACGTGGGCACGGGCGGTGCGCGGTTGGGGCGGGTGGATTTGAGCATCGTCCGCGACCCGGTCACCCGCGTGCCCAAGATTCCAGGCTCGAGCCTGGCCGGGGTGTATCGCTCGTATGTGGCAATGTATTTGCAAGAACTGCAAGAACAAGAAGGCTCAGGCTGTAAGGCAAATGGGCGATCTAAGCCCTATTTCCCTGACTGTGCGGGCCTGGGCCAGCCCGACAGCCGGAGCCACTGTGGCCAGTCTAACTGTCCGGTGTGCGTCACCTTTGGTTTTGCCCGTGGTCGGGGTGGAGGCTTTGCAGGCCTGGCGGCTTTCAGCGATGCCCATATCCTGCTCTTCCCCGTGCCCACGCGCGAGGGGCCGATATGGGTAACCTCACCGGAGCAACTACGGCTCGCCGGGGTAGAACAAGAAGAGCTTTCCAGGGTTACCGACAATGCCCTTTACTGCGAAAAGGACAGCAAGCGGCCCATCAACCTGGGCTGGCTTCTCTTGGAACGGAAGGTATTGAAAAACTGCAGCGGTATCAGGCAGGAGCTTCAAAGCCGTGGTGTTCCCGACTACATCCTCGAACGCTTCGGTGTTTTGCCCGACAAGCTCTTCAGCCACGTGGTGAATAGCAACCTGGAGGTGCGCACCTCAGTTGCCATTAATCCCGAAACAGGTGCGGCAGAGGAAGGAGCACTGTTCAGCTACGAGGCGCTGCCGCGCAGCACTATCCTGGTCTGGACCATCACCTGCCGCAATCCCAAGCACTTCAAGGTGGACGGGAGGGACATCAACGCGCAAATCAACAAGGCTACCATTGAATCGCCTGATTGTGTTCATGAGGTTACTCGGCAGGCTTCTCCCTACCTCGAACACCTCGGCATCGGCGGCATGGGCACCCGCGGCATGGGACGGCTGAGGGTGTTGAAGGAGGATGCTACGGGCTGTGGGGGTAAGTCTGGAGGTGGACAGTGATGACTCAACTTGATCTCAAGTGTGCACAAGCCGGAGAAACCCTGGCGCAGATCAAGGGCGTGGATGAGAAGCTTCTGAACAGCGCCCTGGCCGTGCTCCAGGAGCAAGGGCTCTACGCCTGCTTCTTGTACCTTTGCGCACAAGGGAAGAAGCCTGCAAGAGAACTGAGCAGAAAGCTGTTCGAGTTTCTTCGTACCAATCTCTCTCTGGATGTAACGGTGAATGACACCCAGATGCTCAATGCCATTGCGCGGCTCAGCGAAAACCTGGACGATCTCCTGTTCGCGCGTGAACTGCTCCTGCAGACGCTCATTTACGCTCGCTACCATTTGAAGGCCAAAGGAGAGGGTAGCTGATGAGCTGGTCGCTTTATCGCTGGGTCTGGCGCCTGGAATCGCCGCTCCACATCGGGATGATGCCTGCCGGGGCATTGAACCGCTGCCGACTTTACGTGCCAGCATGGGCGCTCTGGGGTGCCCTCACGGCAGAGATTGCACGTGGGCAGGCGACGGGTAACAGCCCGCAGTACAGGGAGGTCGGGGGAAAACTCAAGCAAGATGTCCGCTTTACCTATCTCTACCCTGCCGAGGAAGTTGGGAACGGCTCATGTGCATGGCTACCGCGCTATGAGGAAGGCAAGGGCCTTGTCTGGCAACGCGAGGATGGACAGGGGATCCTCACCAACCGACAAATGCGCGTGCGGTTGCTTTCGACGCAGCCAGGTACCGCCATTGAGCCGAGTTCCGATACCGCCGCCGATGGCACCTTGCGAGAAGTGGAATACATGCTCCCCCGCTGGCGGGATAACGGTTCCCCCCTCTTTCTTATCGGATACCTGTTTCTCAAAGATCAGGCGTTCGACCATGATCTCTGGGCAATCCAGGAGATTACGCTGGGAGGGGAGACCCGATACGGGTTCGGTCGCTTGCAACGGATCTACTTGGGTCTGGCTCGTGATTGCTTTGGGATTGCGACGGATCTCTCGAGAAGCCAGCCGATCTTGCAAGGGCCTGAATGTGTGCTGGCCCACACGCGGCCGGAGCCCGATGGGATTGAGAAGGGAGCCATGGAGATTGTGCTCGGCTGGGATGTAGGGATACTGCGTCCTGTAGCCGATGCCACACCGCACTGGGTGCCAGGCTCCAGGGTCAACGGCCAGAGGAACTTTGCTATTCGAGGGGATGGCTTATGGGAGATCGACAAGATTACATAACGTTCATCCGCCGCCTTATCGAAACCGACATGCCCATTGGAGTGATCTCCCAGCATTCCCGCCGAGACCAGAACGTGAAGAAGGGGCATCTGCACACCCTCCATGTGTGGTGGGCTACCCGGCCTTTGGCTGCCTGCCGGGCGGTGCTCTTGGCCACGCTCCTGCCCGATCCCGCGGACGAGCGCTGCCCGGAAGCGTTTCGCCGGGAAGCCAGGAAGGTCTTAAGGCTGTTCACAGGGCGGGATCTTTCCGACCCGGTAGTGCTGAGGCAAGCACTCCTGGAGTTCATTGGCCGTTTTGCCGCCTGGGAGAACTCCACCAATCGGACCTTTGTGGAGACTGCCCGCCGGTTAGTCCGTGCAGCCCATCCGGGGGGCCCGCCCCTGGTGGTGGACCCGTTCGCCGGCATCGGCTCAATCCCCTTTGAAGCCCTCCGCATCGGAGCGGACGCTTTTGCGGGCGACCTCAACCCTGTGGCGGTGCTGCTCAA